>Ga0182737_1000154_pt1 | contig 126820 bp, 121 predicted proteins | sample eDN5th30CBELigOP_FD_128878 | JGI IMG/M metagenome (GOLD analysis project Ga0182737, IMG submission 128878) | Enriched Organic Plus compost microbial communities from Emeryville, California, USA - eDNA 5th pass 30_C BE-Lig OP (version 2) (version 2) ... | reverse complement strand
GGCCGGCTGGTCGGCATCGCCGTCGGCCGGCTCGGGATCGAGGACGTCCGGTTCACCGGCGGCGAGCCGCTCATGCGGGCCGACCTCGCGGAGATCGTGCGGGCGAGCCGCGCCGCCGCGCCGGCCGCCCGGTTCGCCATGACGACGAACGGGATCGGCCTGGACCGCCGGCTCGCCGCGCTCATGGAGGCGGGGCTCGACCGGGTCAACATCTCGCTCGACACCGTCAACCCCGAGCACTTCGCCCGGCTGACCCGCCGCGACCGCCTCGACAGCGTCATCGCGGGGATCCTGGCGGCGCGGGACGCCGGCCTCGTCCCGCTCAAGCTCAACGCAGTCATGATGCGCGAGACGCTCGAGGACGCCCCGCAGCTCCTCGAGTGGGCGCTCGCCGCCGGTGCGCAGCTCCGGTTCATCGAGGAGATGCCGCTCGACGCGGACCACAACTGGGCCCGCGAGCACATGGTGTCCGCCGCGGAGCTGCTCGCGATGCTCCGCACCCGCTTCGAGCTCACCGAGATCGGCCGCGAGGATCCCTCGTCGCCGGCGGAGGAGTGGCTCGTCGACGGCGGCCCGGCGACGGTGGGCATCATCGCGTCGGTCACCCGCTCGTTCTGCGCGGCCTGCGACCGGACGAGGATCACCGCGGAGGGCCGCGTCCGCTCCTGCCTGTTCAACGACGAGGAGACGGACCTCCGCGGGCTGCTGCGCGGCGGCGCGGACGACGAGGAGATCGCCGAGCGCTGGCGCGCGGCCATGTGGCACAAGCCCTCGGGCCACGGCATGGAGCTCCCCGGCTTCCTCCCGCCCGTCCGCTCGATGGGCGCGATCGGCGGCTGAGGGCCGCCGGAGGCTCAGGCGGGGGGCGGGCCGAGTCCCCGCGTCCACAGTGCCGCGCGGAGCTTGCGGCCCCGCATCGACAGGCCGCGCGAGCCGGCCGGCGAGATCATCGCCGCCGTCGCCTCGGCGGTGCGCACGTAGCGCTGCAGCAGTCGCGCCGGCCCGCTCGCGTCCTCGCCCTCGAGCATCGTCACCGACCACAGGCCCGTGACCGGGGTGCCGGCGACGTGGAGCCGCGCGAGGTCGCGTCCCGCCTCGGGCTCGGGCCGCTCGCCGATGGCGAGCCGCGGCGCGACCGCGTGGCCGAGCGCGAGCATGATCCCCTCGCCGCTCGCGACCGCCGCGAGGGCGTCGTTCTCGCTGGTCAGCTCGATCGCGTCCGGCAGCGTCGGGAGCCCGCCGAACCAGCGGCCCTCCTCGGTCTCCGCCTCGAAGGTGCCGGGACCGGCGAACCACGGCACCTCGAGCAGTCGCGCGAAGGGGATCGACCCGCGGACCGCGGCGAGCGGGTGCGAGGTGGCGGCGACGACCACCCGCTGCACCTTGAGGAACGGCGTGACGGACAGCCCGCGCAGGCTGCCCGGCTGCGGCGGCGCGCCGAGCGCGATGTCGTAGACGCGCTCGCGGAGGAACGTCGGGATGTCGGACGCGGCCTCCACGATGACCTCGATCGACGCGGGCGGCATCCACTTGCCGAACAGGTCGACGAGCCGCCCGGCGCCGTGCTCGGCGAAGGCCGCGGTGGCGAGGACCCGCAGCTCCCGGTCGCTCGACGAGGCGTGCCGGACGTCCCGCGGCACGTCCTGCGCGAGCCCGACGATCTGCTCGGCGCGGTCCGCGAGCACCCGGCCGCCGGGGGTGAGCACGATGCCGGCCCGTCCGCGCAGCACGAGCTCGTCGCCGAGCTCGGCGCGCAGGCCCGCGAGCGTCTGGGAGACCGCCGCCTCGCTGATGCCGAGCTCGCCCGCGGCCGCGCGGAGGGAGCCCAGCCTCGCGACGAGCGCGAAGGTGCGCAGCTGGTTCAGGGTGAACGCCATCGTCTTAACCCTTTGCTTAAGTCGCCGTTGACACCCTACGCGCCCGGGCGGATAGTGGCGCCACCACCACTTCCGCTGGTGTGTCCTTCGACGGAGAGGGGTGCCAGTGCAGATCTCGGCCCCGTTCGACTACGCGAGGGCGACGAGCGTCGACGACGCCATCGCGCTCCTGGACCGCCTCGGCGAGGAGTCGCGGCTCATCGCCGGCGGGCACAGCCTGCTGCCGATGATGAAGCTGCGGCTCGCCCGACCCGAGGCGCTCATCGACATCAACGAGCTCGCGGAGCTCGACTACATCCGCGAGGACGGCGCGGAGGTCCGCATCGGCGCGATGACCCGTCACTACGAGCTCATCGAGTCCCCGGTCCTGCAGCGGCTGTTCCCGATCTTCGCCGACGCGGGCCGGGTGATCGCCGATCCGCTGGTGCGCAACCGCGGCACCATCGGCGGCTCGCTGTGCCAGGCGGATCCCGGGGAGGACCTGACGGCGGTCTGCATCGTGCTCGACGCCGTCGCGGTGCTCCGCGGGCCGAAGGGCGAGCGCACGCTCACCATGCCCGAGTTCCATCGCGGGCCCTACGAGACGGCGGCCGAGCACAACGAGGTCCTCGTCGAGCTCCGGGTGCCGGTGCGGCCGCGGTCCGGCAGCGCCTACGAGAAGGTGGAGCGCCGGGTCGGCGACTACGCGGTCGCGGCCTCGGGTGCGGCCGTCTCCCTGGCCGAGGACGGGACCGTCGCCGAGATCGGCATCGGCCTCGCCGCCGTCGGCCTCGACGACCGGCCGGCCGAGGCCGAGGCGGTGCTGCGCGGCCGGGCGCCGAGCGAGGAGCTCGTCGCGGAGGCGGCGCGGCTCACGGCCGAGGCGACCGAGCCGATCGACGACCTCCGCGGCACCGCGGCGTACAAGCGCCATCTCGCGAGCGAGCTGACGCGGCGAGTGATTCTGCGGGCGATCGCCCGCGCGAAGGGACAGGAGCGATGACGCACGTCTCCATCGAGATCAACGGCGCGCAGGTCGAGCGCGACATCGACCCCCGGACCCTGCTCGTGCACTTCCTCCGGGACGACCTGGGGCTGACCGGCACCCACTGGGGCTGCGACACGACGAACTGCGGCACCTGCACGGTCCAGCTCGACGGCCGGCCCGTGAAGTCCTGCACCGTCCTCGCGGTGATGGCCGACGGCCACGCCGTGCGCACGGTCGAGGGCCTCGAGGTCGACGGCGTGCTCGACCCGGTGCAGCAGGGCTTCATGGAGGAGCACGGCCTGCAGTGCGGGTTCTGCACGCCCGGCATGCTGATGACCGGCCGTGCGCTCCTCGATGCGCACCCGCATCCGAGCGACGGCGAGATCCGCGAGGCGATCTCGGGCCAGATCTGCCGCTGCACCGGCTACGCGACGATCGTCCGCTCGATCCAATGGGCGGCCGACCACCCGGCCGGCATCACGAACGGCGAGGCGGGCGAGGCCGGCGGGGCCGCGGAGGAGAAGGAGGAGGTGCCGGCATGACCCTCATCGACGAGCCGCGCGCGCACCGTCGCCACGGCGACCAGGCGGACTTCGGCGTCGAGCACGGACGGGAGCACGCCCCGAACCCGGCGGCGGACGCCCCGGACCGGCCGGTCGGCTTCGGCCGGCTGCAGCGCAAGGAGGACCCGCGCTTCGTCCGCGGGCAGGGCAACTACACCGACGACATCCAGCTCACCGGCATGCTGCACGGCGCGATCCTGCGCTCGCCGGTCGCGCACGCCCGGATCAACTCGATCGACACCAGCGCCGCGCAGGCGCACCCGGGGGTTGTGGCGGTCATCACCGCGAAGGACCTCGAGCCGTTGAAGCTCGCCTGGATGCCGACGCTGTCCTACGACGTCCAGGCGGTGCTCGCGAGCGACAAGGTGCGCTTCCAGGGCCAGGAGGTCGCGTTCGTCATCGCCGAGGACCGCTACGCCGCGCGCGACGCGCTCGAGCTCATCGACGTCGACTACGACATCCTCCCGGCCGTGCACGACGCCCGGCGCGCGCTCGACGCCGACGCGCCGCTCATCCGGGACGACCTCGAGGGCCGGACGGACAACCACATCGCGGACTGGGACTGCGGCGACGAGGCGGCGTGGGAGGCGGTCAAGGCGAAGGCCGACGTCGTCGTCACGCAGGAGATCGTCTACCCGCGCGTCCATCCGGCGCCCATGGAGACCTGCGGCGCGGTCGCCGACTTCAACCGGGTCTCCGGCGAGCTGACGCTGTACGTCACCTCGCAGGCGCCGCACGCGCACCGGACGGTGTTCGCGCTCGTCGCGGGCCTGCCCGAGCACAAGATCAACCTCATCTCGCCGGACGTCGGCGGCGGCTTCGGGAACAAGGTGCCGGTCTACCCCGGCTACGTGCTCGCGACGGTCGGCTCGATCGTCACCGGCAAGCCGGTGAAATGGATGGAGGACCGCAGCGAGAACCTGATGTCGACGGGCTTCGCGCGGGACTACATCATGCAGGGCCAGGTCGCCGCGACCCGCGACGGGCGACTGCTCGGCATCCGGGCGGACGTGCTCGCCGACCACGGGGCGTTCAACGCGGTCGCCCAGCCGACGAAGTACCCCGCGGGCTTCTTCAACCTGTTCCCCGGCAGCTACACCTGGGAGGCGGTCTACGGGAAGGTCACGAGCGTCTACACGAACAAGGCGCCGGGTGGCGTCGCCTACGCGTGCTCGTTCCGGGTGACGGAGGCCTCGTACTTCGTCGAGCGGATGATCGACCGCACGGCGCTCGAGCTCGGCATCGACCCGGCGGCGCTGCGGCTGCAGAACTTCATCGGGCCAGAGCAGTTCCCCTACGACAACAAGGCGGGCTTCGAGTACGACTCGGGGCGCTACGAGGAGACGATGCGGCACGCGATGCAGCTCGTCGGCTACGAGCAGCTCCGCCAGGAGCAGGCGGAGAAGCGGGCCCGGGGCGAGCTGATGGGCATCGGCATCTCGTTCTTCACGGAGGGCGTCGGCGCCGGCCCGCGCAAGCACATGGACATCCTCGGCCTCGGGATGGCCGACGGCGCGGAGCTGCGGGTCCATCCGACCGGGAAGGCGATCCTGCGGATCTCGGTGCAGACCCAGGGGCAGGCGCACGAGACGACGTTCGCGCAGATCGTCGGCGAGGAGCTCGGCATCCCGCCCGAGGACATCGACGTGATGCACGGCGACACCCGGAACACCCCGTACGGGCTCGGCACCTACGGCAGCCGCTCGACGCCGGTCTCCGGCGCGGCGACCGCGCTCGTCGCGCGCAAGGTGCGCGACAAGGCGAAGCTGATCGCCGCGGCGATGCTCGAGGTGAGCCCGGACGACCTCGAGTGGGAGAAGGGCCGCTGGTTCGTCAAGGGCGATCCGACGGCGGGCAAGACGATCCAGGAGATCGCGCTCGCCGCGCACGGCACGCTGACCCTCCCCGACGGGGTCGACGGGAACCTCGACGCCGAGGTCACCTACGACCCGCCGAACCTCACCTACCCGTACGGCGCCTACTTCTGCGTGACGGACATCGACCCGGGCACGGGCAAGGTGACGGTGCGCCGCTTCGTGGCGGTCGACGACTGCGGGACGCGGATCAACCCCATGGTCATCGAGGGGCAGGTCCACGGCGGGCTCACCGACGGCGTCGGGATGGCGCTCATGGAGTTCATCGGCTTCGACGAGCTGGGCAACTGCCTCGGCGGCTCCTTCATGGACTATCTCATCCCCTCGGCGATGGAGGTGCCCGACTGGGAGACCGGCTTCACGGTGACCCCGTCGCCGCACCACCCGATCGGCGCGAAGGGCATCGGCGAGTCGGCGACCGTCGGCTCGCCCGCCGCGGTCATCAACTCGGTGATCGACGCGCTGCAGCCCCACGGCGTCACCGCGATCGACATGCCGGCGACGCCGAACCGGGTGTGGGACGCGATGAACGGGCGCGCGACGCCGCCGGTGTGACCGAGGGAGGGACGATGACCGCGACGAACGCCGTCGCCGAGCGGGAGCGCGAGCTCGCGGCCCAGCAGCAGGCGTTCGTGCGCGCGACGGTGGTGCGCACCGAGCGGCCGACGAGCGCGCGGGCGGGCGACACCGCGATCGTCGACGCGCTCGGCGGCATCACCGGGTTCGTCGGCGGCACCTGCGTCGAGGCCTTCGTCCGCGAGCACGGCCTCGAGGCGCTCGAGCGCGGCGAGCCGCTGCTGCTGCAGGTGCGCCCGGGCGAGCCCCGGCAGGAGCGGCTCGAGGGCGCCGTCGAGGTGCACAATCCCTGTCTCTCGGGAGGTTCCGTGGACGTCTTCCTCGAGCCGGTGGTGCCGGCGCCGCTGGTCGTGGTGGTCGGCGAGCAGCCGGTCGCGCAGGCCCTCGAGCGGCTCGGCCGCGCGCTCGGCTACCGGATGGAGCTCGTCCTCGAGGAGGGCTGGGAGCCGGGGCCGGACGTCGCCGCGGTGGTGGTCGCCGGCCACGGCAAGGGAGAGGAGCCGGCGCTCGAGAAGGCGCTGCGCGCCGGCGTCCCGTACGTCGGCCTGGTCGCCAGCGAGCGGCGCGGCCGGGCGGTGGTCGCCTCGCTCGAGGTGGAGGAGGCGCTGCGCGCCCGCGTGCGGACGCCGGCCGGGCTGCGGCTCGGCGGCGACCGGCCGGAGGAGATCGCGCTCGGCGTGCTCGCCGAGCTCGTGCAGGTGCGGGCGATGGGCGGCGGGGTGTTCGTCGCCGAGGCCGGGCCCGAGCCGGACGGCGAGGCGCCGGCGGCGCATCGACACGGCGCGCACGACGGCCATCACGACCATCACGGCCATGCCGCCGAGCCGGTCACCGCGCCCGCGACCGCCGCGGACCCGGTCTGCGGGATGAGCGTCATCGCGGCGCCGCCCTCGATCCACGCGGAGCACGACGGCCGAACCGTCTGGTTCTGCTCCGAGGGCTGTCGCCGCGCGTTCCTGCAGCGTCCGGAGGCCTATGCGGTCGCCCGGTGAGCAGCGCCTCGCGGCCGTCGTCCTCGCGGCGGGCGGCTCGAGCCGACTCGGGCGCCCGAAGCAGCTGCTGCCGTTCGGCGACGGCGTGCTGCTCGACGTCGTCCTCGACCTGGTGCGCTCGCGGCCGTTCGCGCAGCGCGTCGTCGCCCTCGGCGGGGCCGCCGACGAGGTGCTCGCCGCGGTGGACCTCGACGGCTTCGATGTCGTGCGCAACGACGACTTCCGCTCGGGCTGCTCCTCCTCGATCGGCGCCGCGCTCGGCGTCATCGCCGACGACGTGGACGCGATCGTGCTGCTGCTCGGCGACCAGCCGATGATGCGCGCCGAGGCGATCGACGCGGTCGTCGCCGGGCGGGGCGACGCGCCGATCGCGGTCGCCCGCTATCGCGACGGCGTCGGCCACCCCTTCGTGCTCAGCCGCGCGACGTTCCCGGCGCTGCGCGCGCTGCAGGGCGATCGCGGCGTGTGGAAGCTCATCGAGCGCCTCGGCACGGCCGTCGCGCGGGTCGAGGCGGGCGGGCGGGTGCCCTCCGACGTCGACACCGAGGCGGACTACCAGGCGCTCCTCGCCGAGGCGTCGGGGTCGTCATGACGGACCCCGCGGCCCCCGTCGCCGAGCTGCTGCCGGACGCGGCGGCGCTGCGGGCGGCGCTCGACGCCGTCGACTACGTCGCCGACGAGGGCCTGTCGACCGCGCTGTTCCTCGCGGTGCGGCTCCGGCAGCCGCTGCTGCTCGAGGGCGAGGCGGGCGTCGGGAAGACCTCCGCGGCGAAGGCGATCGCCGAGATCCTCGGCTCGCCGCTGCACCGCCTGCAGTGCTACGAGGGCATCGACGCGAGCGAGGCGATCTACGAGTGGAACTACCAGCGCCAGCTCCTCGCCATCCGCCTCGCGGACGCCCGCGACGCGCCGCTGACCGAGCGCGACCTGTTCACCCCCGAGTACCTGCTGCCGCGGCCGATCCTGCAGGCGATCGAGCATCCGGGCCCGCGGCCCGCGGTGCTGCTGCTCGACGAGATCGACCGCGCGGACGCCGAGTTCGAGGCATTCACCTTCGAGGCGCTCGCCGAGTCGGCCGTCACGATCCCCGAGATCGGGACCATCGCCGCCGCGGTCCCGCCCGTCGTCGTGCTCACCTCGAACCGCACCCGCGACCTGCACGACGCGCTCACCCGGCGCTGCATCTACCACTGGATCGACTTCCCCGGCCCCGAGCAGGTGCTGCGCATCGTGCGCCGCCGGGTCGCGAGCGCCGCCGAGCCGCTCGTCGTCCAGGCGGCGGAGACGGTCGGGCGGCTGCGCGCGCTCGACCTCGTCAAGCCGCCGGGCGTCGCCGAGCTCATCGACTGGGTCGGCGCGCTGACGATGCTCGGCGTCAACCGGATCGACCGCGAGACCGCCGCCCTCACCTGGGGGTCGGTCGTCAAGAACCGCGAGGACCTCGAGCTCGTCGAGTCGGGGGACGCGGCGGCGCTGGTGGGCAGCGATGCCTGAGACCCGGGCGTACCGCGTCGAGCCGGCCGCGTTCGGGGCCGCCTTCGCGCACGCGCTGCGCGCCGCGGGGCTGCCGACCGGTCCCGATCGCGCCGCCTGGTTCGCCGACGCCCTCTCGCTCGTGCCGCCGGCGACGCGCGGCGAGCTGTACTGGACGGCGCGCGCCGTGTTCGTGACGGGCCGCGAGCAGCTCCCGGCCTTCGACCGGGTGTTCGCCGCGGTCTTCGAGGGCGACGCGGACTGGGCGGACTTCCGCGGCGATCGGCAGGATCCGGGGCTCGAGGCGGTCCGCCGACGCTCGCCGGCCGAGCGCGGCCCGGCGCCGCCCGCCGCGCCGGCCGGCGAGCACCCCGCCGCGCCGCGCCCCGGCGGCGCCGAGGCCCGCGACGGCGAGGGGGAGCGCGCGCCGACGAGCGAGGCGCTCATGATGGCGGCGAGCCGCGACGAGCGGCTGCACGCCACCGCGTTCGCCGATCTCGCCGCCGACGAGCTCGCCGATATCCGCCGGCTCGTCGCGGCGCTCGCGGTGCGCCCTCCGCTGCGCCCCGCCCGCCGCACCCGGCCGGCGCGCGGCGGCCGCCGGATCGACCTGCGCCGCACCACCCGCGCCGCCCGGCGCACCGGTGGGGAGCCGCTGCGCCTCGTGCGGGCGACCCCGGACAGGCGCCCGCGGCGGATCGTGCTGCTCGCGGACGTGTCGGCGTCGATGGAGCCGTACACGCGCGTCTTCCTCTCGCTCATGCAGGGGCTGGTCGCCGCGCACCGCGCCGAGGCGTTCGTGTTCGCCACCCGGCTGACCCGGCTCACCCGCGCGCTCGCGGGCCGCGACGCCGACCGGGCGCTCGCCGCGGCGGCCTCGGGCGCCGAGGACTGGGCGAGCGGCACCCGGATCGCCGATGCCGTCCGCGCGTTCGTCGACGAGCACGGTCGCCGCGGCATGGCACGCGGCAGCGTCGTCGTGATCCTCTCCGACGGCTGGTCGACCGACGACCCCGGCCAGATCGCGACGCAGATGGCGCGGCTGTCGCGACTCGCCCACCGCATCGTGTGGGTCAACCCGCGCAAGGCGGCGCGGGGCTTCGAGCCGATCGCGGGCGGCATGGCGGCCGCGCTGCCCCACGTCGACGCCTTCGTGAGCGGCCACAGCTACGCGGCGCTGCACGAGCTCGTCCGTGCGATCGCGGACGATCCGGAAGTGAGAAGAAAGGGAGACGAGCGATGAGACTGGACGCGAACTTCGAGGTGAAGGCGCCCATCGACGTGGTCTGGGAGACGGTGATGTCGGACCTGGCGAGGACGGCGACCGTCATCCCGGGCGCCGAGGTCACCGAGAAGGTGTCCGACACCGTCTACAACGGGCTCGTCAAGGTGAAGGTCGGGCCGCTCTCGATGCAGTACAAGGGCCAGGTCGAGCTCGTCTCGCGGGACGACGCGAACCACGTCGCCGTGCTCAAGGGCAAGGCGCTCGAGAAGGCGGGTCAGGGCTCGGCGGACGGCACCGCGACGATCTCGCTGACCGCCGACGGCGACGTCACCCGCGGCAGCCTCGAGGCGGACATCGGGCTCTCCGGCCGGGTCGCGGCGATGGGCAAGGGCGTCATCGACAGCGTCACGAAGCAGATGGTGCCCGTCGTCGTGCAGAACATCGAGACGCTCATCGCCGGCGGCGACACCTCCGGCAACGCGGAGACCGCCGGCGGCGCGATCGACGGGCTCGCGATCGCGAAGGGCGTCATCGGCTCGATGTTCCGCCGGGACAAGGGCGACCGCAGCGAGGCCGCCGCCGGGACGAACTGAGCGTGCGCGACGTCCTCGACGAGCTGCTCGAGGCCTGGCGATCCGGCGCGACCGTCGGCCTCGGCACCGTCGTGCGCACCTTCCGCTCGGCGCCGCGCGACCCCGGCGCCGCGATGCTCGTCGGTCCGGACGGCGCGACGGCCGGCTCGGTCTCGGGCGGCTGCGTCGAGGGCGCCGTGTACGAGCTCGCGACGGAGGCGATCGGGGGCGCCGCGCCGGTGCTCGAGCGGTACGGCATCAGCGACGACGACGCGTTCGCGGTGGGCCTGAGCTGCGGCGGGATCCTCGACGTCTTCGTCGAGCCCGTCAGCCGCGCGAGCTTCCCCGAGCTCGGCGAGGTCGCGGCCTCCGTGCGCGCCGGCGAGCCGGTCGCCGTCGCGACCGTCATCGAGCACGTCGACCCCGCCCGGGTCGGCCGTCGGCTCGTCGTCTGGCCCGACCGGGCCGCCGGGTCGCTCGGCGGCGCCGAGGCCGACCGCCGGGTCGGCGAGGACGCGCGGGGACTGCTCGCCCAGGGCCAGACGACGACGCTGCACTACGGGCCGGAGGGCGAGCGGCTCGGCGAGGGGATGCGGGTGTTCGTCAACGCCTTCGCCCCGCGTCCCCGGCTCATCGTGTTCGGCGCCATCGACTTCGCCTCGGCGCTCGCGCGGCTCGGATCCTTCCTCGGCCACCGCGTGACGGTGTGCGACGCCCGCCCCGTGTTCGTCACGCGCGAGCGCTTCCCCGAGGCCGACGAGCTCGTGGTGCGCTGGCCGCACGAGTACCTCGAGGAGGAGATCGCGGCCGGCCGGATCGACGAGCGGACCGCGATCTGCGTCCTCACGCACGACCCGAAGTTCGACGTGCCGACGCTCGTCGCGGCGCTCCGCGCGCCGCGGATCGGCTACCTCGGCGCGATGGGCTCGCGCCGCACCCACGAGGACCGCACCCGGCGGCTGCGCGCGGCCGGGCTCTCGGACGCGGAGATCGCGCGCATCGAGAGCCCGATCGGGCTCGACCTCGGCGCGCGCACGCCGGAGGAGACGGCCGTCTCGATCGCGGCCCAGATCATCGGGGCGAAGCGCGGCGGCACGGGCGCCGCGCTCGCCCGGCGGGACGGCCCGATCCACGCGGACTCGGACGCGGAGGAGGCGGCGATCCCGCTGGTCGGTCCAGGAGCCCGACTCAGCCCAGGAGCATGACCTCGACCGGGTCGCCCGCGTTCACCGACGGCGTCCCCTCCGGCACTACGGCGAAGGCCTCGGCGAGCGCGAGCCCGCCCGCGCGGTTCGAGATCGAGCCGCCCGGATGCGCCGGCGCGACGGTCCAGCGCGCGGGATCGCCGCGGTCGATCCGCGCCGGCAGGTACTGCCGCCGCCCGTCCGGCGGCCGCCAGCCGATCGCGGCCGGCAGCACGATCCGCGGCCGCTCGAGCTCCGTGCGGCCCTGCATGGCGAGCAGCGCCGGACGCACGAACACCTCGAAGGACACCGCGACCGAGACCGGATTCCCGGGGAGTCCGAAGAGCAGCACGCCGTCCGGCGTGACGCCGAAGCCCTGCGGCTTCCCCGGCTGCATCGCCACCCGGTCGAACGCCATCGCGCCGCTCGGCCCCAGCGCCTGCTTGACCGGCTCGTAGGCGCCCGCGCTCACCCCGCCGGACATCACGACCGCGTCCGCGCCCGCGTCGAGCGCGCGGCGCAGCTCGGCGGCGAGGACCTCGGGGTCATCCCGCACGGAGGCGCGCCGCAGCACCTCGCCGCCGGACTCGGCGATCCTGGCGGCGAGCACGAGCGAGTTCGACTCCGGGATCTGCCCGCGGCGCAGCGGCTCGCCGGGCGGCACCAGCTCGGAGCCCGTCGAGATGATGGCGACCCGCGGGCGGCGGGCGACGAGCACCTCGCCGGCGCCCGCGGCGGCGATCGCGGAGACCTGCAGCGCGCCGATCGGCACGCCGGCCGGGAGGACGACATCGCCGATCCGCGCGTCGCTGCCCGCGAGCCGGACGTCCCCACCGGGCCGCGGCGGCGAGGTGACGGACACCGTCCCGCCGACCTCGGCGCGGAAGCCCTCGACCGTCTGCTCGACCGGCACCACCGCGTCCGCCGCCGAGGGCATCGGCGCGCCGGTCATGATCCGGACCGCCTCCCCGGCGCCGAGGTGCGGATCCTCCGCCGAGCCCGCCGGCACGTCCCCGACGACCGCGAGCGCGACGGGGGTCTCGGGCGAGGCGCCCCCGACGTCCTCGAGCCGCACCGCGAAGCCGTCCATCGCCGAGTTGTCGAACACCGGGATGGGCACCGCCGCCCGCAGCGGCGCCGCGAGGGTCCGCCCGAGGGCCGCGGCGGCCGGGACCGGCTCGGGCGGCAGCGCGCGGACCTCGGCCAGGACGCGGCGCCGCTGCTCCTCGACCGATCTCATGCCGTGACGGCCGGCATGCGCGCGGCGGGCCGCAGCGCGACCTCGCGCTGGCGGCCGCCGAGTCCGTCGACGAGCACGACCCGACCGAGCAGCGTCGTGCCGGCGCCCGTGACGAGCTTGATCGCCTCCGCGGCCATCATCGCCCCGACCTGGATCGCGAGCGCGCCGAGGACGCCGACCGCGGAGCAGCTCGGCGGCTCACCCGCGGTCGCGGGGTCGTGCAGGTCGGACATCACGATCGGCTCGACGCCCTCCGGCGGCGCGCTCCAGAACACGGTGAGCTGCGCGTGCCACTCCTGCACGGTGCCCCACACCAGCGGGATGCCGAGCCGCTCGCAGGCGGCGGCGACGGCCGTCCGCGTCGCCATCGTGTCCGAGCCGTCGAGGACGACGTCGCAGCCCTCGAGCAGCTCCGCGGCGTTCTCCGCGTCGAGCCGGACGGCGCGCGCGAGGACGACCGTCTCCGGGGAGATCTCGTGGATCGACTCGATGGCGCTGTCGAGCTTCGAGCGCCCGACGTCGCCGACCCCGTGGATGACCTGGCGGTGCAGGTTCGAGAGGTCGACCACGTCGTCGTCGACGAGGACGATCGTGCCGACCCCGGCGGCGGCGAGCGAGAGCAGGGCCGAGGAGCCGAGCCCGCCGGCGCCGATCACCCCGATGCGGGCGCCCGCGAGCCGGCGCTGCCCGACGGGCCCGAAGCCGGTGAGCGCGGCATGGCGGACCGTGCGGGCGCGCTCCGCGTCGCTCAGCGACTCGATGGGCTCGACGATCGGCGGCAACCTCATACCCTCAGGCTACGCCCGCCCTTTTCAGGTGTCGCGGGCGTTTTTCAGGCGCTCTCGGGGACCGGGCGGCGTTCCCGGCCTGAAAAGCGCCCGCGACACCTGAAAAAGGCGAGTGGATCCGCAGGTGCGGCGAATTTCTATAAGTATCGACGCGTCTGCGGATATTATTGGGGGATGGAGACGTTCCGGGTCTCGGAGGCGGCGCGGCTGCTCGGGGTCAGCGACGACACCGTCCGGCGCTGGGTCGAGTCCGGTGCCCTGCCGACGACGGACGCGACGCCCGCCGAGATCCCCGGCGACGCGCTCGCGGCGTTCGCCCGAGGCCGCGCCGACGCAGCGCCGGATCCGACCGACGTCCTGAGCAGCGCTCGGAACCGCTTCGTCGGGCTCGTCACCCGCGTCGTCAAGGACCGGGTCATGGCCCAGGTGGACATCCAGGCCGGGCCCCACCGGGTCGTCTCCCTCATGTCGACCGAGGCGGTCGAGGCGCTCGGTCTCGAGCCCGGCTCGCTCGCGGTCGCCGTCGTCAAGGCGACGAACGTCATCGTCGAGACCCCGAAGGACTGAACCATGCGCCTGCTCAGGACCGCCGCGGCCCTGCCGCTCCTGCTGCTGCTCGCCGCGTGCGCGGCGCCGAGCCCGGGCACGACGGCCGAGCCGCCCGCGGCGCCCTCGCTCCCCGAGACCCCCGCGGTCGAGGGCGAGCTCGTGATCTCGGCCGCCGCCTCCCTCACGGCCGCGTTCGACGAGATCGCGGCCGCGTTCGAGGCCGCCCACCCGGACGTGGAGATCCTGCCGATCGAGTACGACGGCTCGAGCACGCTCGCCACGCAGATCATCGAGGGCAAGCCCGTCGACGTCTTCGCCTCGGCCGATGAGGCGAACCTGCAGAAGGTCGTCGACGCCGGGCTCGTCACGAGCGACCCGCCGCTCTTCGCGACGAACACGCTCGTCGTCGCGGTGCCGGTCGGCAATCCCGCGGGCATCGAGTCCCTCGCCGATCTCGCGAACGCCGGTGTCGCGGTCGTGCTCTGCGCGCCCGAGGTGCCGTGCGGGGCCGCCTCTCGCCGGCTGCTCGACCTCGACGGCGTCGTCGTCGCGCCGGCGAGCGAGGAGCAGAACGTCACGGCGGTGCTGACCAAGGTGGCGGCGGGCGAGGCGGACGCCGGGCTCGTCTACGCGACCGACGTGGCGGGCCGCGACGACGTGGAGTCGTTCGTGCCGGACCGGGCGGACGAGGTCGTCAACCGCTACCCGATCGCCGCGCTCGACGCCGCGCCGAACCCGGTCGCGGCGGCCGCCTTCGTGAGGTTCGTCACCGGACCCGAGGGGCGGGCGATCCTCGTCGGGTTCGGCTTCGGGAGCCCGTGAGCGCCGTCGTCGCCGGCGCCCGCCCGGGCACGCGTCCCGGGACGGGCGGGGTGCCGGTCTGGCTCGCCGCGCCGGCGTTCGTCGGCGTCGCGTTCCTGCTGCTCCCGCTCGTCGCGCTCGTCGGCCGGGCCGACTGGTCGACCGTCTGGTCCGACGTCGCGAGCCCGGCGACCCTCGAGGCGCTCTGGCTGTCGCTGTGGACGGCGTTCACCGCGACGGTCTGCTGCGCGATCCTCGGCGTCCCGCTCGCCATCGCGATCGCCCGCGCCCGCCCCTGGCTCGCCGCGCTGCTGCGGGCGGTGACCACCATCCCGCTCATCCTCCCGCCGATGGTCGGCGGCGTCGCGCTGCTCTACCTGCTCGGCCGCAACGGCTGGCTCGGCCAGGCGCTCGGGGCCGCCGGCGTCCAGCTCCCGTTCACGAGCGCGGCGGTCGTCATCGCGCAGGTCTTCGTCGCCTTCCCGTTCCTCGTGCTCGCCGTCGAGGGCGCGGTCCGGTCGCTCGACCCGGAGCTGCCGCTCGCCGCGGCCGACCTCGGCGCGACGCCGTGGCAGACGCTGCTGCGGGTCACCATCCCGCTCGCGGGGCCGGGTGTCGCCGCCGGGCTCACGCTCTGCTTCGCGCGCGCCGTCGGCGAGTTCGGGGCGACGGCGCTCTTCGCCGGCAACGCGCCCGGCACCACCCGGACGATGCCCCTCGCGATCTACACCGCGTTCAACGGCGCCGGCGTCTCGCAGGGCACCGCCGTCGCGCTCGCGCTCGTCCTGCTCGTCGTCGCGATCGCGGTCCTCGTCCTCGCCCGAGCCTGGCGCCCCACCCCCTGACCCCGCTATTCCGCCGAAAACGGTCCCTCGGGAGCGGTGGAAGGGACCGATTTCGGCGGAATGACTTCGGGAAGGGGAGGGAGTGAGCGGGCATGCTGGGAGGGTGAACCGCATCGACGAGGTGTTCGAGCTCGACGCGCTGCTGGCGCCCGAGGAGCTCGGGTGGCGCGACCGTGCCCGGGCGTTCGCGACGGAGCGCATCCTCCCGGTGATCGACGCCGACTTCGAGGCGGCCCGCTTCCGCCGCGAGCTCGTCCCGGAGCTCGGCGCCGCCGGCTTCCTCGGCATGCACCTCAGCGGCCACGGCTGCGCGGGCGCCGGCCCGGTCGCCTACGGCCTCGTCTGCCACGAGCTCGAGGCGGCCGACAGCGCATGGCGGACGTTCGTCTCCGTGCAGGGCTCGCTCGCCATGTCCGCGATCGCGAAGCACGGCTCGGAGGCGCAGCGGGACGAGTGGCTCCCGCGCATGGCGAGCGGCGAGCTCATCGGCTGCTTCGCGCTGACGGAGCCCCAGGGCGGCAGCGATCCCGCGGCGATGACGACGAGCGCGCGGCTCGACGGGGACGAGTGGGTGCTCGACGGCGTCAAGCGGTGGATCGGCCTCGCCTCGGAGGCCGACCTCGCGGTCGTCTGGGCGAGGGCGATCGCCGAGGACGGTGCCGCCGAGGTCCGCGGCTTCCTGGTCCCCACGTCGACGCCGGGCTTCGTCGCGACCCCGATCGGCGGCAAGCTCTCGATGCGGGCGAGCGTGCAGTGCGACGTCGTGCTCGAGGGCGTGCGGGTGCCGGCGACCGCGCTCCTCCCGGGCGCGCGCGGGCTGTCCGGCCCCTTCGCCTGCCTGACCGAGGCGCGCTACGGGATCGTCTGGGGCGCCATGGGCGCGGCGCGGGCCTGCCTCGGCGCGGCGCTCACGCGTGCCGTCGCCCGCGAGGTCTTCGGCCGGCCGATCGGCGCGACGCAGCTCGTGCAGGCGCGGCTCGCCGACGCGCTCGTCGAGTACGAGAAGGGGATGCTGCTCGCGCTGCATCTCGGTCGGCTCAAGGAGCGCGGCGCCCTCGTCCCGGTGCAGGTGAGCATCGGGAAGCTCAACTCGGTGCGCGAGGCGATCGGCATCGCCTCGGCCGCGCGCGCCATCCTCGCCGGCGACGGCGTCACCGACGAGTTCCCGGTCATGCGGCACCTCGCGAACCTCGAGTCGGTGCGCACCTACGAGGGCACCGACGAGATCCATCAGCTCGTCGTCGGCCGCGCCCTCACCGGCCTCGACGCCTTCTGACCCGCCCGCCGACCCGTCCCACCCCATCCCCCGAGCCGTCACTCATCGCCCCGAAGCCGGCCCGGATCGGCGGACGAGTGACGGCTCGGGGAGGGGGGTCAGTCGAGGGCGAGGAGGGCGCTCGCGACGATCGCGAGGGCGAGCCCCGCGTACTGGATCGGCGCGATCCGCTCCCGCAGCACGAACCGTGCGAGCACGATCGTGCCGATCGGGTAGAGCGCCGTGAGCACCGCCATCACCGAGAGGTCGCCGATGCGCACGCCCCAGAGCAGGCCGCCGTTGGCGATCGCGTCGACGGCGCCGCAGGCGAGCGCGAGGAGGAGCCCGGTCCTGACCGTGGCCGCCCTCCGACCCGTCACCGGCTCGCTCGGGGTCCGCGGTTCCGCGAGTCGAAGGGCGCGGGTGCGTCGCGCCGCCGCGACGATCGCGAGGATCGCGGCGATCGTGAGCATGATCGTCGCGTTCGCCGAGCGATTCGCGATCATCGGGACGATCCCCGAGTCGTCGGGCGCGAGGTCGATGACGATGAGGAACGCCCCGATGAAGATGCCGGACCCGATCGCCATCACGATCCCGCGGACGCTCGGCCGGACCGCGCCGCGCTCCGGCACGAAGCCGACGAACACGACGGCGACGAGCCCGACCGCGAGCCCGATCCAGCCGAGCAGCCCGATCTCGTCGCCGAGCGCGATCGCGACGGCGAGCGGGACGACGGCCGAGACGAGCGCGGTGAGCGGCGAGAGGATGCTCATCGGCCCGATCGCGAGGCAGGCGTAGAGCAGGCCGATCGCGATCGCGCCGAACACGCCGGAGAGCGCGCCGAAGCCGATCGCCTCCCAGCTCCAGCGGCCGGGGACGACGAGCGCGACGAGCGCGAACAGCACGACGCCGACGGCGGCCGCGAGGCCGGTGGCGAGGATCGCGCCGAGCCGTTTCGTGGCGAGGCCGCCGAGGAAGTCGGCGGTGCCGAAGACGATCGCGCTCGTGAATCCGACGACGACCGTGAGCACCAGGCGAGCCTATTCGCCCGGTGCCGCGCGCAGCAGGGCTCAGCCCTCGTCGGGCAGCGAGGAGCGCTCGCCGGCGGGCCGCGGCGAGTGCCGCGGGATGAAGGCGCCGAGCAGCGCGCTCAGCGCCGCGGCGACGAGGCCGAACACGAACTGCAGCCGGAAGGCGTCCCAGGTCGGCACGGCGGCGTCGCCGAGCTGCACCGTGATGGTCGCGAGGACGGCGCCGGCGACGGCCGCGCCGAGCGTCGTGCCGACGGAGCGCAGCAGCGAGTTGAGGCCGTTCGCCGCGGCCGTCTCGGTGACCGGGACCGCGCGCATGATGACGGTCGGGGTCGCGGCGAACGCGAGGCTGATGCCCGTCCCGCCGAGCACCGCGACGATCATCGCCGACCACAGCGCGTCGAGCCAGAACAGGCAGACGAAGTAGGCGAGGACGACGATGATCCCGCCGGCGACGATGAGCGACTTCGGGCCGACGACCCGGACGAGCCGTCCGGCGACCGGCGCCAGCACGAGCATCATGATGCCGAACGGGAGCAGGCCGAGGCTCGCCTCGAACAGCGTGAGGCCCAGGCCCGCGCCGGAGGCCACCGGGTTCTCCAGATAGGAGGGGATCGTCAGGTTGAAGGAGAACAGCGCGAAGGACATGCAGAGCGAGGCGAGGTTCGCGAGCAGCACCGGGCGCCGCGCGGCGACGCGGAGGTCGACGAGCGGATTGCGGTCCCGCAGCTCGTACCAGCCCCAGAGCAGGAGCACCGCGACCCCGCCCAGGCCGATGCCGAGCGTCGCCGGGGAGAGCCAGCCCCACTCGTTGCCGCGGGAGAGCGCGAGCAGGATGCCGACGATGCCGACGGCGAGCCCGATCGCGCCGAGCCAGTCGAAGCGGCCGCCGCTGCGCAGCACGCTCGTCGGCACGACGGCGTAGATCAGCAGGAGGCAGACCAGGCCGATCGCGCCGGCGATCCAGAACAGCGCGTGGTAGTCGGCGTTCTCGGCGATGATCGCGGCGAGCGGCATGCCGATCGCGCCGCCGATGCCCATCGTCGCGGACATCAGCGCGATGCCGCTGCCGAGCCGCCGGTCGGGCAGCGTGTCGCGCATGATCGAGATGCCGAGCGCGAGGACGCCCATGCCGACCCCCTGGAGCCCGCGGCCGATGATCATGCCGATGATGTCGTGCGAGAGCGCCGAGACGACGCAGCCGACGACCATGACGGCGAGCACGACGAGCGTGATGCGGCGCTTGCCCACCATGTCGCCGAGCCGGCCGGCGATCGGCGTCGCGACCGCGGCGGTGAGCAGCGTGATCGTGACGACCCACGCGGTGTCCGCGCGCGGCGCGTCGAGCAGCTCGGGCAGCTCGTACTGGATCGGCACGATGACCGTCTGCATGAACGAGGCGGTGAGCCCGCCGAGGGAGAGCGCCGCGGTGATCGCGCCCGGGCTCGGCTGCCGTCGGAGTCTCGCCCGCTCGCGCTCGTCAGTCAATCGCCCAGTCCGTCCCGTCCCACGTCAACCCTAGACTCGCCGCATGACCACGCCCGACGAGAGGGAGCACTTCCTCGCAGTGCTGCAACGCACGTGGGGCTACGCCGCATTCCGCGGCGAGCAGGCCGAGATCGTCGAGACGGTCGCGGGCGGCGGCGACGCGCTCGTGCTCATGCCGACCGGCGGCGGCAAGTCGCTCTGCTATCAGCTCCCCGCCCTCGTGCGCGAGGGCACGGGCATCGTCGTCTCGCCGCTCATCGCCCTCATGCAGGATCAGGTCGACGCGCTCGCGGCGATCGGTGTGCGCGCGGCGTTCCTCAACTCGACGCAGGACGCGGCGGAGCGCCGGGCGGTCGAGTCCGCCTATCGCGCCGGCGAGCTGGACCTGCTCTATCTGGCGCCGGAGCGGCTCGCCGTGCCCGGGATGACCGAGCTGCTCGACGCCGCCCCGATCGCGCTCTTCGCGATCGACGAGGCGCACTGCGTCGCCCAGTGGGGACACGACTTCCGGCCCGACTACCTCGGTCTCTCGGTGCTCCACGAGCGCTGGCCGTCCGTCCCGCGCGTCGCGCTCACCGCGACGGCGACGGCGGCGACGCGGGCCGAGATCGTCGAGCGGCTCGCGCTGCAGGGCGCGCGGCAGTTCGTCGCGAGCTTCGACCGGCCGAACATCCGGTACCGGATCGAGCCGAAGGACCAGCCGCTGAAGCAGCTGCTCCGGCTCATCCGCGAGGAGCACCCGGGTCAGGCCGGCATCGTGTACTGCCTGTCCCGCAACTCGGTCGAGCGCACGGCGGAGGCGCTCGCCGCCGCCGGCATCGACGCGCTGCCGTACCACGCGGGCCTCGACCAGGGCACGCGGCGGGCGAACCAGGCCCGCTTCCTGCGCGAGGACGGGGTGGTGATCGTCGCGACGATCGCGTTCGGCATGGGGATCGACAAGCCCGACGTGCGCTTCGTCGCGCATCTCGACCTGCCGAAGTCGGTGGAGGGCTACTACCAGGAGACGGGCCGGGCGGGCCGTGACGGACTCCCGTCGACGGCCTGGATGGCGTACGGGCTGCAGGACGTCGTCCAGCAGCGGCGGCTCATCGACCAGTCGGAGGGCAGCGCGGCGCACCGCCGGAACCTCTCCCAGCACCTCGACGCGATGCTCGCGCTCTGCGAGACGGTCGACTGCCGCCGCGCCCGCCTGCTGCGCTACTTCGGGGAGGACTACTCCCCGCCGCAGACCTCCTCGACCGGCGGCGCCGGCTGCGGCAACTGCGACACCTGCCTCTCCCCGCCGGAGGCCTGGGACGGCACGGTCGCCGCGCAGAAGCTGCTCTCGACGATCGTCCGGCTCGACCGCGAGCGCGGGCAGCGCTACGGCGCGGGCCAGCTCATCGACATCCTGCTCGGCCGCGAGACCGACCGCGTCCGCCAGCTCGGCCACGACACGCTCGCGACGTTCGGCATCGGCGGCGAGCTCTCCGAGGCGGAGTGGCGTGGCGTCGTCCGTCAGTCGCTCGCGCAGGGCCTGGTCGGGGTGCGCGACGAGTACGGCACCCTGCGGATCACCGACGAGGCGGCGGCCGTGCTGCGGGGCGAGCGGCCCGTGATGCTGCGCAAGGAGACGGCGCGAGCGCGCGCCGGGTCCTCGACCCGCTCCGGCCGCGCGGCGGCGGACCTCGCGGCGCTCTCCCCCGAGGACGCGGCGCTCTTCGAGTCGCTGCGCGCCTGGCGCGCGGAGACCGCGCGGGAGCAGAACGTCCCGGCCTACGTCGTGTTCGCCGATGCGACGCTGCGCGGGATCGCGGCCACCCGGCCCGCGCGGCTCGACGATCTCGCGCTCGTCTCCGGCGTCGGTGCGAAGAAGCTGGAGACCTACGGCGAGGCGGTGCTCGCGCTGGTGGCGCGCGCGGGGTCGGCCGAGAGCGTCGGGGTGCCGGAGTAGCTGAGAGTTATCCGACCGTTATCGGATCGGCGAGACGCGACGTGTCCCGCGGGCATAGCCTGCAATGCTGCTCGTCGAGCAGACAGCCTGAACGAGAGAGGAGGGCTCCGGTGATGAACATCCCAGACTTCGCGACGTCAGCAGGTCGCGCATCCCGTCGAGCCTCCGCATCCGCAGGCCGACGTCTCGCATGACGCGCTGACGCCAGCCAGCCAGCCGCGCCGCGGCGCCTCGAGTCGGCGGTCGTCCTCCGACTCGCCCGCCGCTCGCTCGGGACTCGCGGCCGCGATGCCGCGCGCCCGTGACCCGTCCATCGACACACCATCGTGAGGAACCCCCATGTCCACGACCCACCTCCAGCATCCGCCCGATACGACGCGGCGCGAGCTCGAGACCCTCGAGACCGTGCTGCCCCGGCTCGGGCTGCTCGAGCGGCTCGCGCTGCGCGTCGCCGTGCGCGCCCTCGCCCGGCTCGAGCGACTCGACCGCGAGGCCGCCGTGCGGCGGCATCGCCTCGTGCTCGACAACGAGCGCCGCGCGAGCGAGGCCGAGCGCGCCGTCCTCCTCGAGCGCCCGTTCCGATGAGGCGGCGAACCTTGAGAGTCTCCGGTGATCCGCAGGCGGGAACCGCACAACGCGGGTCACCGGAGCTCGGAGGGCCTTGTCGCTCCTCGACAGCGCGAAGGTCGTGTTGCTGTCCGAAGCCTACGATGAGGCCATGACGACCACGCAGTCCGCACCCGAAGCCGGCGCGACGTCCCCCGTCGCGGAGGACGGTCCCCGCGTCGACGTCGACGCGCTCGGCCGGCTCCTGCTCGGCCGCTGGGCCGACGTCCGTCTCGAGGCGAGGCGGCTGTCCCTCGACCCCGTCCTCCGCCGCGTCCCCGGCGAGTCGCTGCGCGAGCACCGGGACCGCGTCGTCCGGGCGCTGCACCGGCTCGTCGAGCTCGGCGCGACCGGCCGCGCCTTCCCCAAGCGGGTGGGCGGCCAGGAGGATCCCGGCGCGAACATCTCGGGCTTCGAGGAGCTCGTGCTCGCCGACCCGAGCGTGGCGATCAAGGGCGGCGTGCAGTGGGGGCTCTTCGGCTCGGCGATCCACCTGCTCGGCACCGAGCGGCACCACGACGCCTGGCTGGCGGACGTCATGAGCCTGCGCATCCCCGGCGCGTTCGCGATGACGGAGACCGGCCACGGCTCCGACGTCGCCTCGATCGGCACCACCGCGACCTACGACCCGGAGACCGAGGAGTTCGTCATCCACACGCCGTTCCGCGGCGCCTGGAAGGACTACCTCGGCAACGCCGGCGAGACCGGCATCGCCGCCGTCGTCTTCGCGCAGCTCGTGACGCGGGGCGAGAGCCACGGCGTGCACGCGTTCTACGTCCCCATCCGCGACCCCGAGACGAAGGCGTTCCTCCCCGGCGTCGGCGGCGAGGACGACGGCGTCAAGGGCGGGCTCAACGGCGTCGACAACGGGCGGCTGCACTTCGACCACGTGCGCGTCCCGCGGTTCAACCTGCTCGATCGCTACGGCTCGGTCTCGGAGGACGGCGAGTACGCCTCGCCGATCGCGAGCCCCGGCCGCCGCTTCTTCACGATGCTCGGCGCGCTCGTCCAGGGCCGCGTCTCGCTCGACGGATCGGCGACCGCCGTCGCGAAGCTCGGCCTCGCGATCGCCATCAAGTACGGGGACGTGCGCCGGCAGTTCTCGCCGGAGAAGGGCGGCGCCGAGACGGTGCTGCTCGACTACGGCCGCCATCAGCGCCGGCTGCTCACCCGGCTCGCCGAGGTGTACGCCATGGCGTTCGCCCACGAGGGGCTCATGGTGAAGTACCACGAGGTGTTCAGCGGGGTCGCCGACACCGACGAGGACCGCCAGGACCTGGAGACGCTCGCCGCGGCGCTCAAGCCGCTCAGCACCTGGGCGTGCCTCGACATCCTGCAGGAGAGCCGCGAGGCCTGCGGCGGGCAGGGCTTCCTCGCGACGAACCGGATCGCGCCGCTGCGCGCCGACATGGACATCTGGGTGACCTTCGAGGGCGACAACAACGTGCTGCTCCAGCTCGTCGGGAAGCGCCTGCTCACCGACTACGCGAAGCGCATGTCGAAGCCCGACGCGGCGACGATCCGTCGCTACGTCGCCGACCAGATCGAGGAGGCGGTCGCCGGCCGCACGGGCCTGCGCCAGCTCGGCCAGGACATCCGCGACTTCGGCTCGACGGCGCGCCGCGTCGAGGTCGTCCGCGACACCGAGGCGCAGCGGCAGCTGCTCACCGACCGGGTGGAGACGATGGTCGCCGAGCTCGCGCAGGCGCTCCGGGCGGCGAAGGGCAAGAGCGCCGAGGAGGCGGCCGCGCTCTTCAACCGGCACCAGAACGCCCTCATCGAGGCGGCCAGGGCGCACGCCGAGCTGCTGCAGTGGGAGGCGTTCACCGATGCGCTGGACGCGGAGCTCGACGCGGACACGAAGCAGGTGCTCACCTGGCTGCGCGACCTGTTCGGCCTCGGCCTGATCGAGCGGCACATCGGCTGGCACCTGATGTACGGCAAGATCTCGGCCGCCCGCGCCAGGGCGATCGGCGAGTACATCGACACCCGGCTGCTGCCGCGGATCCGCGAGCGCGCGGTCGATCTCGTCGATGCCTTCCAGTACTCCGACGAGCTGATCGGCGCGGGCATCGCGACCGGCGAGGAGCGGGCGAGCCAGGACGAGGCGCGGGCGTACTACGCGGATCTTCGGCTCGGCGACCCGCTTCGCTAACCTGGGCGGCATGACCACACCCCCTCCCGGCTACCCGGCGCAGCCCGGCTACCCCGGCCAGCCCTACGCCGGGCAGCCGTACCAGCACCCGTACCCCACCGACCCCGAGGACGCCCCGACGCCGGGCATCTCCTTCGGCGGGGCGCTCGTCAACTTCTTCCGCAAGTACGCGCGGTTCACCGGGCGCGCGAGCCTCTCCGAGTACTGGTGGATGTTCCTCTGGAACGCCATCCTCGGCTTCGTCCTCGCGATCGTCATGCTGATCGTGCTCGTGCCGGTCATCGTCCAGACGGCGACGGGCATCGCCGCCGGCACGGCGGGCCCCCCGCTCACCGAGGCGGAGGCGAACGCGCTCATCTGGTCGGTGCTCGCGCGGCTCGGCGGCTTCTGGGCGGTCGCCGTGATCTCGTTCCTGATCGGGCTCGCGCTCATCGTCCCGCACCTCGCGCTGACCGTGCGGCGGCTCCACGACTCGAACAAGTCCGGCCACTTCGCCTGGCTCTACCTCGTGCCGTCGGTCGGGCAGCTCATCGTGCTGATCCTGTGCATCATGCCCTCCGAGCCCTGGGGACAGCGCTTCGACCGCCCGCTGGCGGCCGCCGCGCCGGGCGGGCCGCCCCCGGGGACCGTGTGACCTTCAACGAGGGCGCCGACCTCGACCCGAGCCGCGTCCGCCGCCGCCGTGGCGGCGCGCGGACCGGGATCGCGGTCGGCGGCATCGGGCTGGGCGCGATCGTCATCGCGCTCGTCTCCGCCTTCCTCGGCGTCGACGTGAGCGGCCTGCTCGGCGGCGGCGCGGTCGGCGGCCAGGTCGCGCCGCAGGACGAGGCGATCCTCGCGGACTGCACGACCGGCGCCGACGCGAACGCGAACGCCGAGTGCCGGATCGTCGGCGCGGAGAACTCCCTCACCGCGTTCTGGACCGGGGTCGAGGGCGGCGCGTTCCGGGCGCCCGGCGTCGTCGTCTTCGATCGGGCGACCGACACCGCGTGCGGGACGGGGACGACGCAGATGGGGCCGTTCTACTGCCCGCTCGCGGAGATGTACGTGCTCGCCCACGAGTACGGGCACCACATCCAGAACGTCGCCGGCGTCATGGACGGGCTCGACCTGCGGGACACCGGCGCGGCCTCGGACAGCGTGCGGCTCGAGCTGCAGGCCGACTGCCTCGCCGGCGCGTGGGTCGCGGCGGCGGCGAGCACCCGGGACGCCGGCGGCACGGCGTTCCTCAAGCCGCCGACGCGGGACGAGCTGCGGCAGGCGCTCGAGGCGGCGGCCGCGGTCGGCGACGACCACATCCAGGCGACCCTCGGGGGCGGGAGCGTCAACCCGGAGTCGTGGACGCACGGCTCGAGCGAGGAGCGGGTCGCCTGGTTCGCCATCGGGCACGACGAGGGCTGGCGGAACTGCCAGACCTTCGAGATCACGCCCCAGGAGCTCGCGAACCCGCGCGCCTGATGCCCCTGCCTGTCGCTGGTTGAGGGGGCTGTGCCGCCTGTCGCCCGCGCCTGTCGCTGGTTGAGGAGCGCCGGAGGCGCGTCTCGAAACCAGCCGATCCGAGGGGCGAGGTGATCTCGAGACGGGCGCTGCGCGCCCTCCTCGATCACCGAGTCGCGCGGCGATGCCGGCGGGACACCGCGATCGCTGCGATTCCCGCGACGAGGAGCAGGCTCGCGAGCCAGGTCGTCGCGTGCTCCCCGCTCGCCGAGCCCGTGTCCGGCAGCCCCGTCACCTCGATCGCGGCGCTCGCCACGACCGCGGCGCCGATGCTCGCCGTCACCGTATGGGCGCCCGCGGAGACGCTCGTCGGGATCGACGTCGAGAGGCTGAGCGAGCCGGAGCCCGTCGTGGTCACCGTGCCGAGGGCGACGGGGTCCGAGTTGAAGACGAGCGCGACGGCGGCGCTCGGCGGGAAGCCGCTCCCCGTGACCGTCAGCGTGTCGCCCACCGCACCGGACGCGCGGCTGAGCGAGAGGACGGGCGAGAACTGCACCTCGACCGCGCCGATGTCCACGATCCCCGCCGAGACGCGCGGCGCCCCCCGCTGGTCGAGCGCCGGCGGCCCGGAGAATGCCGGGTCGCCCGCGTTGACGACGGGGCTCGCCGTGGCCGGCAGGTGCGTCTCGCTCGCGCCGCCGTTGTCCGCGAGCGGACCCAGTTGCGGATCCTCGTCGAGGTAGTTGACGCCCGCGCCGAGGATGTCGAGCGTCACGGTGTCGGTCGGGTCCACCTCGCCGATGAGGTTCCAGCTCGCCGTCGCGCCCTCGAGCACGACGTCGGGCGCGCTCGCCCCGGTCCCGATGTTCCCCGCGACGATCGTGTGGTCGAGCGCGAACGAGCCGGTGCCGCAGGAGCAGCTCTCGAGGACGGGGACGCCGTCGACCGCGTTCCGCGTGATCGTCGAGTGCTCGATCGAGATGGCGCCGGCGATGCCCTGGACCGCGACCGCGGGAAGCCCGACATCGGCGCCGCCCGTGATCGTCGTGCCGATGATCCGGGTCGTGCCGTCGAAGGCGCCGAACACCACGAGCTGCTCCTCCGACGTGCTGCCGGCGATCGTCGAGTCGCGGAGGACGATCGTGCCGCCGCCGTTGACGAGCTGCGCGCCGCCGGCGCTGTCGCGGATCGTCGAGTCCGCGACGGTCACCGACGCGGTGTCCGTCGTCGTGACGGCGAGTCCGGTGCACCCGGCGCCCGCGATGCCGAGCTCGGTCGCCTCGACGACGGCGGTGCCGGAGGCGTCGATCGCGATGCCGCAGTCCAGCGTGCCCGAGGTCTCGAGGCGCGTGATCCGCGACTCCCCGAAGGAGAAGGCGCCCTCGAGCCCGATCCCGCTGTCGTAGAGATAGCTGTCGGTGACCGTCAGCGCGGTGTCGGTGATCCAGACCGCGGTGCTCGAGCCCGGGGTGAACGGCGCGTCGGCCTCGGCCGTCGTCGCCTGGAACGCCGAGAGGGCCACGGTCGGGCTGCTCGCCGGATCCTGGGGCACGCCCGTGGACGTGATCGCCGGGCCGCCGAGGTTCGTGACGACGACGAGGTCGTGGATCGCGAGTGTCGCGGTGCCGCTCACGTCGAAGAACGCCGACGTGCCGTCGCCGACGAGCGCGAGGCCGTGGCCCTCGATGCTCAGGCTGCCGGCGGTGAGCGGCAGGATGTCCTCGTCGACGGCGAAGCCGGCGCTCAGCTCGACCTCGACCGCCGCGCCGCCGTTCGCGGTCCCGATCGCGTCGTTGAGCTCGCTCACCGAGCCGATCGAGTCGGCGGCCTGCGCCGGCGCGGCGGTGATCAGGACGCCGCCGAGCGCGAGCGCGGCCGCGCCGATGACTCCGATGGTCCGCCGGATCGCGTTCTCGCGCATGACATCCCCCTTGCCGCGACGTGCGGCACCGAGCGTAGTCCCCGCCGGGGGCCGCGGCTACTGCGTCATTTGATCGCGAGCGCGTTCGCCGGGGAGCCGATGCCGCGCGGGACGGGCAGCGGCGCGCTCGTGAGCAGGAACTCGTGGACGCCGTCCGCGGCGCAGTCGCGGGCGAGCGGGCCGGTGCGCCAGAGCTCGCCGAGCATCATGCCGAAGCCGCCGATGAGGACCTGGTGCATGAAGCCGAACGGCGACTCCTCCGGCGCGATCGGCCACACCTCGGCGGCGATCCCGTCGCTGGCGATCGCCGCGATGTGCAGGTCCCAGAGGTACTCGGCCATCGCCTCGTCGTGCGCGATGCCGGTCGTCACGACGCCCCAGCCGCCCGCCTGCTCCGCCCGCACCCGCGCCGACTGCGCCTCGTACCAGTCGAGGTAGCCGGTGTGGACGACGAGGATGTCGCCCTGGCGGATCTCGACCCCCGCCCGCGCCCGCGCGGCCTCGAGGTCCTCCGCGGTGATCGCGACCGGGGCCGCCGGTCCGCCGCGCTCCGCGACGACGCCGGACACGTCGACGAGCACGCCGCGGGTCGCGATGCCGCGGGCGGCGACGTGGTCGATGGTGTTCCGTCCGCCGCGGACCTCGCGGGTGGTCCGACCGTTCCAGTAGCGGTCGAAGGCGTGGCCGACGTGCCCGAGCGAGTCCCACTGGCTTGCGGCCTGCAGGTAGAAGTTGTCGAGCCGGTCGTCGAGCCCGAGGCTCGGCTCCTCCTCCGTCGCGCCGAGGTGCCCCTCGACGACGTGCACGGCGCTGCCGCGCCCGAAGAACGCCGGCTCGACGAGGTCGAAGGGGATGTCGAGCGGGAACACGGCGCCCCGGCGCACCGCCCGGGCGCCCTCGACCGCCTTCTCCGGCGTCACGAGGTTCATCAGCCCGATGTCGTCGTCCTCGCCCCACAGGCCCCACGCCACCGGGCTGCCGCCCTCCGTGCGCGGGAGCTCGCGATAGCTCGGCAGCTGCGTCATGGCGTCCTCCCCCTCGAGCTCGTCGAGCCCAACCTACCCACCCCGGCCTGCTTCCGTTATTCCGCCGAAGAATGTCCCCGAGGTGGCGCGGAGTGGACTGATTTCGACGGAACAACGAAGGCAGCGGGCTCAGGGGGCGAGGCGGGCGCGGAGGCGCGGGAGGATCTCCTCGCCGTAGGCGCGCAGGAATCGCTCCTGGTCGTCGCCGGGGCCGTGGAAGACGAGGTGCTTGAAGCCGAGCCCGGCCACCTCGAGGATCCGCTCGACGTGCTCGTTCGGGTCGTCGCTGACGATGAACCGGGACGCGGTGCGCTCCGTCGGCAGGGCGCCGGCGAGCCGCTGCATCTCGACCGGGTCCTCGACGTGCATCTTCTCCTCCTGGGTGAGCGCGAGCGCGCCCCAGAACCGGGTGTCCTCCATCGCGCGCGCCCGGTCGTGGTCGAAGGAGACCTTGACCTCGATGAGCGTGTCGACGGCGTCCTCGTCCCGGCCCGCCTTCTCCAGGCCCTCCCGGAGGGCGGGCAGCAGCGTCTCGGTGTAGAGCTCGCGGGCCTTGCCGCTCGTCGTGATGAAGCCGTCCGCGACGCGGCCCGCGAGCCGGGTCGCCGCGGGTCCGGCCGCGCCGATGTAGATCGGGACCGGGGTCGCGGGACGGTCGTAGATCGTCGCGTTGTGCGTGCGGTAGAACTGCCCGTCGAAGCTGACCCGCTCCTCGGCCCAGAGCCGCTCGATGAGCTCGAGGCTCTCCTTGAGCCGCGCGAAGCGCTCCTTCTGGTCCGGCCACGGGATGCCGAGCGTCGCCTCGTTGAGCGCCTCGCCCGTGCCGACGCCGAGGATGACGCGGCCGGGGTAGAGCTCGCCGAGCGTCGCGAAGGCCTGCGCGATGACGCCGGGGTGGTAGCGGAAGGTCGGCGTGAGCACGCTCGTGCCCATCAGGACGCGGTCGGTGCGCGCCCCGAGCGCGCCGAGCCACGGCAGGCTCGCCGGGGCGTGGCCGCCGTCGTGGTTCCACGGCTGGAGGTGGTCGGAGACGAACACCGAGTCGAAGCCGACCTCCTCCGCGAGCACCGCGTAGTCGAGCAGCCGGCTCGGGCCGAACTGCTCGGCGCTGGCCTTGTATCCGAAGCGGAACGGGATGGTCATGTGCTCCTCCTACATCGCTGGTTGAGGCGCGCGGGACGCGCGTCTCGGAACCAGTCCACTCTCGAAGTCCTGCGGGTCGAACCTCGCCCCGCGCTCGCGGAACTCGGGCACCGAGCCGGGCCACAGCAGCGTCAGCCGCCCCGAGCGCTCGTCGACGTACCAGCTCCGGCAGCCGCCGGTGAGCCAGACCGTCGTCGTCGCGGCGGCGTCGATCCGGGCCGTGTACTCCGCCTCGGCGAGGGCGGACGGGCGCAGCGGTCGCCCGCCGCGCTCGTCGCGATGCTCGAGCGCGGCGAGCAGATAGTCGAGCTGCGCCTCGATCATGAGGATCGAGGAGTTGTGCCCGAGGCTCGCGTTCGGCCCGTCGAGCACGAAGAGGCTCGGGAAGCCGCTCACCATCGTCGAGGCGACGCTCGTCATGCCGCGGTCCCAGTGCTCGTCGAGCGTCTCGCCCGCCTCGCCGGCCACGAGCCGGGCGTAGGGCTGGCGCGCCGAGTGGAAGCCGGTCGCGAGCACGATCGCGTCGACCTCGTGCGCGGCTCCGCTCGTGCCGATCAGCGCGCCGCCGACCCCGGTCCCCGAGCGAGCCGAGGCCGGGTCGAAGGGGCGCACCTCGGCGAGCGCCGAGGCCTCGAGCTCGATCGCCCCGCTCGCGATCGCCGGGTACCACTCGTCCGAGAACACCGCGCGCTTGCACCCGATCTCGTAGTGCGGCATGAGGGCGGCGCGCAGCGCCGGGTCCGGCACCTGCGCGTGCAGGTGCGCGAGCGCGCGCGCCTGGGCCCAGTCGAGCGCGTCGAGGTCGCCGAGCCGCTGCGGGATCATCGCCTCGCCCGCGAGGAACGCCTCCTGCCGCACCGCGTCGATGAGCGCCTCGTCCTCGGCGAAGCGCTCGCGCTCGGCCGCGCCGTACTCGCGGTCCGCGCGCGGCAGCACCCAGGCGGGCGTGCGCTGGAACACGGTGACCCGGCTCGATCGCGCGAGCTCGGGCGCGACCTGGACGGCCGAGGCGCCCGTGCCGACGACGGCGACGCGCAGTCCGGCGAGGTCGACCGAGTCGTCCCAGCGCGCCGTGTGCATGACCGGCCCGCGGAAGGCCGCGAGCCCGGGGATGTCGGGGATGCGCGGCTCGGTGAGCCGCCCGGCGGCGAGGACGAGGGCTCGCGCCTCGAGCGGCTCGGCCCCGTCGCCCCCGGGGGCCGTCGACGGCCCGCCGACGGCGAGCCGCCAGATCTCCGCGTCGTCGTCCCACTCGGCCGCCTCGAGCGCCGCGCCGAGGCGGAGCCGGTCGCGGACGCCGACCGCGTCGACCGCGCGCTCGAGGTACTCGCGGATCTCGGCGCCGGGCGCGAAGACGCGCGACCATGCCGGGTTCGGCAGGAACGAGTACGAGTAGAGGTGGCTGGGGATGTCGCACGCGACGCCGGGATAGGTGTTGTCGCGCCAGGTGCCGCCGACGGCGTCCGCGCGCTCGAGGACGATGAAGTCGTGCCGCCCGGTGCGCTCGAGCGCGATCGCCGCGCCGATGCCGGCGAAGCCGGCGCCGACGATCGCGACATCGACGCGCCGCGTCATGCGCCCACGCTCGCGCGACGTGGGCGGCCGGGCGTCGGCGCGCCCCCGGTCCCTGAAAGAGCCGGCGGCGAGTCGAAGGGCCCCGGCACCCCGTACGTGGTGGTCCGCTGCCGGAAGCCGCGCAGCAGCCGCCGGGCGATCGCCTCGCCCTCGGCGAGCGGCAGCTCCCGCCCGTGCTCGACGCCGGCCTCCGGCCGCACCCGACCGTCGAGGAGCGTGCCGCCGAGGTCGTCGCCGCCAGCCCGCAGCAGGGCGCCCGCGTGCCCCGTCCCGACGCGCGTCCACGGGATCTGGACGTGCTGGACGAGCGGGCCGAGCAGCAGCCGCGAGACGGCGACCATGGCGCGGTGCTCGTCGAGCGGGGAGCGGCCCTCGACGAGCGGCGTCCGCCGGCCGGGCATCGGGATCGGCACGAACTCCGTGAAGCCGCCGGTGTCGCGCTGGATCCCCGCGAGGCGGCGGAGGTGCGCGACCCGGTCGGCGGCGGTCTCGACGTGGCCGGTGAAGATAACGGAGGTCGAGCGGAGGCCCGCGGCGTGCGCCGCGCGGACGATCTCCTCCCAGCGGCCGACCGGCAGGTCCGTCGGCGCGACGCGCTCGCGGATGGCCTCGTCGAGGAGCTTCACGCCGGTGCCGGGGAAGGTGTCGACGCCCGCCTCCCGCATGGCGGCGAGGGCGCCGTCGAGCCCGAGCCCGCCGCGGACGGCCAGGTCGTCGATGTCCTGCGGCCGGAGCGCGTGGATGTGCAGGCCCGGCGCCGCCGCGCGGATGGCGCGGACGATGTCGAGGTAGCCGGTGGCGGGCTCGCCCGGCGGCAGCAGGCCCTGCACGCAGATCTCCGTCGCGCCGAGGTCCGCCGCGTCCCGCGCGATCGCGGCGACGTCCTCGAGGCCGAACGCGGTGCCGAGCCCGGAGGAGGTGAGGTTGCGGTTGACGACCATCGTCACCACCTCGCCGACCGTGTACCGGCGGGCGGCGTCGGCCCGGGCGACGAGCGCCTCGAGCTCCTCGCCGGTGGCGAGGAGCAGGCGCTCCCAGTCCTCGTCGAGGGTGCCCTCCGCGGGCTCTCCGGTGGTCGAGGAGCGGCCTGCAGGGACGCTGTCGGGGTTCCTCGATCCAAGGGTCTCGAGACGGCCCTCGCGGGCCTCCTCGACCACCGAGGTCGCCGACGTGGGCGCGGCGAGACCGTCGGGGCCCGCGAGCGCCGCGACCGCCGCGTGCAGGCCCGGGTCGATCCAGGTGCCGGGGTCGAGCACGTACTCCGGGTGCGCCGTGAGCCGCTCGCGGAGCTCGAAGCCGGCCGCGGCGGTGAGCCGCGCGAGCTCATCGATCTGCGGCCAGGGGCGCTCGGGGTTGACGTGGTCGGCGGTGAGCGGCGAGACGCCGCCCCAGTCGTCGGCGCCGGCGCGGACGAGCAGCGCGAACTCCTCCGGGTCGGAGAGGTTCGGCGGCACCTGGATGCGGGCGCTCGCGCCGAGCACGATGCGCGCCGTCGCGACGGCGGCGAGGTACTCGTCGAACTCCGCGTCGGCCGCGCCGCGCATCGCGGTGCGGGGCTTCGCCCGGAAGTTCTGCACGATGGTCTCCTGCACGTGCCCGCCGGCGCGCGCGATGTCCGCGATGGCGAGCAGCGACTCGGCGCGGTCCCGGGGCGTCTCGCCGATGCCGACGAGGATGCCGGTGGTGAACGGCACGCGCGCGGCGCCCGCGTCCTCGATGACCCGCAGCCGCAGCGCCGGCTCCTTGTCCGGCGAGCCGAAGTGCACCTGGCCGGGCTCCGACCAGAGGCGGTCGGCGGTCGTCTCGAGCATCATGCCCATCGACGGGGCGACGGGCCGCAGCGCGCGGAGCTCCTCGAGCGACATCACGCCCGGGTTGAGGTGCGGGAGCAGCCCGGTCTTCTCGAGCACGAGCCGCGCCATCGCACCGACGTAGTCGAGGGTCGAGGCGTAGCCGTGCGCGTCGAGCCAAGCCCGCGCCTCGGGCCAGCGCTCCTCCGGGCGGTCGCCGAGCGTGAACAGCGCCTCCTTGCAGCCGAGCCGGGCGCCCTGCGTGGCGACGGACAGCACCTGCTCCGGCGACATGTAGAGGGGCTTGCCGAGCTTGACCGCCTGCGAGGGCGTGTCGACGAACGTGCAGTAGTGGCAGCGGTCGCGGCACAGCGTGGTGAGCGGGATGAACACCTTCCGCGAGTACGTCATGACGCCGGGCCGTCCGGCGTCGGCCAGCCCCGCGTCGCGCAGGGCCGAGGCCCGCTCGAGGAGCGCCTCGAGGTCCGCGCCCCGTGCGCTCAGGAGCCGCTCGACCTCGTCGACGTCCATCGCCTCACCCTAACGCCGCCACCTCCGCGCCGATTCCCCACCCTCCCCTTCGCCGAGTCGCGGGGCCCGGGGAGCCTCCGAAGCGCCGTCAAGCGCGCCGTGCCGGGCACGCGTAGCGCAGGCGCAAGGAGGCTCCCCAGGCCCCGCGACCGCCGGGGCTACTTCCGGTTCATGTCCGCGAAGAGCGCGACGGAGGCGTCGAGCGCGTCCTCGTAGCCGAGCGCCGCGAAGCGGTAGAACGCGGGGCGCCCCGTCGCGACGATCGGGCCCGCCTTCGCCGCCTTCGCGAGCCAGGCCTCCGCGGCGGCGTGCAGCCCGGCGGCCGGGACGATCTCGTTGACGAGGCCGACCTCGCGTGCCCGGTCGGCGGTGAACGGCTCGCCCGAGCCGACGTTCTCCATCGCCCACCGGACGCCGAGCCGCTGGATGAGCGGGACCTGCGCGACCATGGGCCAGATGCCGACGCTCACCTCCCGCGTCCCGATCACGACGTCCGGCGCCGCGACCGCGTAGTCGACCGCGGCGACGATCGAGGCGCCCGAGGCGACCGCGTTCCCGTTCACCACCGCGACGACCGGCGTGCCGAGCCTCGGCAGCAGCTTGAGGAGGCCCGCCAGCGCCTCGGCGAACTCGACGGGGTCGCCGCCGGCCTGGATCGCGGGGATGTCGAGCCCGCTGCAGAAGACCGAGCCGGCGCCGGTGACGATGATCCCGGTGACCTCGGGATCGGCGTCGGCGGCGAGCAGCTCGGCGGTGATGCCCGCGATGACGTCCGGGTTGAGGAGGTTGCCCTCGCCCGACGGATTGTCGATGGTGACCACGGCATTGCTCATGCCGCAACCGTATCGTCCCGATTGGCGCCGATCGCGGTCGGAGCGGAAGAGTAGGGCGCATGACCGACGCGACCTCCGCAGGCCCCCTCGCGGGCACCCTCGTCATCGACCTCAGCCGGGCGCTGGCCGGCCCGCATGCGGCGATGATGCTCGGGGATCTCGGGGCGCGGGTGATCAAGGTCGAGGCGCCCGGCGGCGGGGACGACACCCGCGGCTGGGGTCCGCCGTTCGTCGGTCCGGAGGGCGCGCGGGAGTCGACGTACTTCCTGTCGTGCAACCGGAACAAGGAGTCGATCGTCCTCGACCTCAAGGACCCGGACGACCACGGCGTGCTGCTGGCGCTCATCGACCGCGCGGACGTGCTCGTCGAGAACTTCCGCACCGGCGTCATGGACCGCCTCGGCCTCGGCACGACGACGCTGCTCGAGCGCAACCCGCGCCTGGTCGTGCTCTCGCTCACCGGCTTCGGCCACGACGGCCCCGAGGGCGGTCGCGCCGGCTACGACCAGATCGCCCAGGGCGAGGGCGGCCTGATGTCGATGACGGGCCAGGGCGAGCACGACATGCAGAAGACCGGCGTGCCGATCGCGGACCTGCTCGCCGGCATCCACGGCGCGCTCGGCGTGACGGCGGCGCTGCACGAGCGGCACGTCACCGGTCGCGGCCAGGTGGTGCGCGCCTCGCTGCTCTCGGCGATCGTCGGCGTGCACGCCTTCCAGGGCACCCGGTACACGGTCGCCGGCGAGGTGCCGAGGCCGCAGGGCAACCACCATCCCTCGATCGCGCCGTACGGGCTGTTCCGCTGCCGGGGCGGCGCGGTGCAGATCTCGGTGGGCAGCGAGGGGCTGTGGCAGCGGTTCTGCGCCGAGTTCGGCGTCGACCCGGCACTGCCCGGCTTCGCGACGAACGGGGAGCGGGTCGCCCGCCGCGACGAGACGATCGCGCTCGTCGAGGCTGCCTTCGCGGATATCGAGCCCGAGGCGCTCATCGCTCGGCTGGAGGCCGCGGGCATCCCCGCCGGCGTGGTGCGCACCCTCGACCAGGTCTACGCCTCGCCGCAGGTGCGCTCGCAGGGGCTCGTGATCCCGGTCGAGCACGCGACGCTCGGCACGGTCGAGCTGCCCGGTCCGCCGATCCGCTTCTTCGGCGTCGACGGCGCCGCCGAGCTCGAGACCACCCGCCGCGAGCACGCCGCCCCGCCCGTCTACGGCGCCGACGGCGAGGCGATCCGCGCCTGGCTCGCCGCCGCGGCGCCCTGACGCTCCGGTGTCACTGGTGGTCGCTCTGGCGCCCGCATTCCGACCACGAGTGACACCGGAACGGCGGTGCCGGGACTAGAGGGTCAGGAGCGGGTCCGGGAGGGCCGGGATCTGCGCGCGCAGGGCGATGAGCTCGCAGGCGTGGAGGTCGAGCGCGCGATCCTCGTTCGAGACCGGCTCGAAGCAGCGCACCGGCTCGGCGGCGCCCGCCGCGGGCACGACGTAGACGGCGATGCAGCGGGCGTTGCGCGTCAGCGCGTCCGGCGCGGTGAGCGGCGCCGACCGCGCCTCGATCGCGATGTGCATCGATCGGTCGGTGGTGTGGATGAGCCGCGCGTCGACCTCGACGAGGTCGCCGATCCGCATCGGCGCGGCGAACTGGATGCCGCCGGCGTACACCGCGACGGCGGACGGCGAGCTCCAGGAGGCGGCGCAGGCGAACCCCGCCTCGTCGATCCAGCGCATGACCGTCCCGCCGTGCACGTGCCCGCCGAAGTTGACGTCGCCCGGTGCGGCGAGGAAGCGCAGCGTCGTGCGCGGCGCGGTCCCCGCCGAGCTGTACGGCGCCGCGAGCATCGCCTCCTGGATCCGGCGGCGCAGCACGACGCGATCGGCGATCAGCTCCGGCAGGTCGAGCTCGCGCACCGCGGACGGCGTCCACTCGGGCACCTCGCGCGGGCGGCCGCGCTCGTCGACGGCGACCATCACGGCGAGGCAGTGCATGGCCTCGCCCGAGCCGAACGCGGGCGACTCGGGATCGCGCGAGCGCACGGCGACGAGCACGTGCATCGAGGTCCGGCCGGTCTGCACGATGCGCGCGCGCACCTCGACGAGCTCGCCGGGGCGCACGGGACGCCGGAAGTCGACGTTGCCGACGTACGCCGTCACGCAGTAGCCCTGGCTCCAGCCCACCGCGCACGCGTACGCCGCCTTGTCGATCCACTCCAGCAGCCGCCCGGCGGAGACGACGCCGTCCGTGATGGTGGTGTCGCCGGGCGCGGCGAGGAAGCGCAGGACGACGCGGTCCGGCTCCTCCGCCGTCATCGGACCGGTCCCCCGAGGGCGCCGGGCGGCTCGGCGCCGACCCGCCGGGCGAGCCGGTAGCCGATCGGGAACAGGTGGAGCCGCCGCCGCATGGTGATGAGCCCCCAGATGCCGCCGGGCGCCGCGAGCACCATGACGACGCCGAGCACGCCGAGCCCGATCAGGTAGGCGGCGCCGTAGTCGGCGAGCACGATCTTGAGCACCCAGAAGATGACGGCGCCGATGATCGGCCCCTCGATCGAGCCGATGCCGCCGATGATGACGATGAAGATCATGAACGCCGACCACTGGACGCTGTAGACGCTGCCGGGCTGCACGCTCCCGGTCGAGATCGGGATGAGCGCGCCGGCGAGTCCAGCGGCCGCCGCCGCGACGACGAAGACGATCCGCTTCGCGACGACGACGTTCACGCCGCTCGTCGCCGCGGCGATCGGCTCGTCCCGCACCGCGGTGAGCGCGAGCCCGATGCGCGAGCGGGCGAGCAGCACGACGGCGGCGATGACGACGACGGCGCAGACCAGGCCGGCCCAGTAGCCCACGGCGATCCGCAGCGCGCGGTCGCCGAACGCGTCGTTCATGGACTGCAGCGAGATGCCGCTGCCCGCACCGACCTGCGGGAACTGGACGGTCACCAGCCGGCAGATCTCCGCGATCACCCAGGTGCCGACGGCGAAGTAGCCGCCGACGAGCCGGAACGCCGCATAGGAGATGGGGATCGCGACGAGCGCCGCGACGAGCGCGACGACCGGGATGCTGAGCAGCGGGCTCAGCCCGAGCAGATCGGCGAAGACGACGATGCCGTAGGCGCCGAGGCCGATGTACGCCTGCTGGCCGATCGAGACCATGCCGCCGAAGCCGGCGAGCAGGTTCCACGAGGTCGCCAGGATGACGTAGACGAACAGGTCGATGAGCTGGTAGCTGGTGCCGAGCGGCACGAGGTACGGCATGACGGCGAGCAGCACGACGAGCGCCGCCATGACCGCGAGGCCGACGACGGAGGCGGGCGAGAAGCGCCGGATGCGCGGCGCCACGCGGACCGCCGAGGTCGGGGTCGGGATTCGATCGTTCACAGTCGCACCCTCCTCCGGATGATGCCGTTCGGCAGGAAGATCAGGAAGAGCAGGAACACGATGTGCCCGACGAGGATCTCGTAGTTCTTGGTGAGGACCGCGGCGCCGACCGACTGCACGACGCCGAGGATGACGCCGCCGATGAACGTCCCCCACAGGCTGCCGAGCCCGCCGATGATGACGGCCTCGAAGGCGAAGATGAGGAGCGTGCCGCCCGAGGCCGGGCTGAAGTTGGTCTGCACGCCGGAGGCGATGCCCGCGATCGCGACGAGCCCGAAGGCGATCGCCGCCGCGATGCCGTAGATGTGCCGCGGATTCGCGCCCGTGAGCCCGACGGTCGCCGGATCGTCGCTCACGGCCCGGACGAGCCGTCCGAACTGCGTCCGCGCCATGACGAGGGAGAGCCCGCCGAGCAGCACGATCGCGAGCACGAGCACCGCGAGCGGGAACACCCCGATCTGGGTGAAGCCGAGGTCGATCGACGCGGTCTCGACGGCCCGGCCGAGGCTCAGCTTCTTCGGCGTCGCGTTCTGGGTCAGCAGCAGCACGTTCTCGATGATGATCGCGAGCCCGAAGGTGACCAGCAGCGAGGGCAGCGGCGACTCGGAGAGGGTCAGCTGCAGGACGTACCGCTGCAGCAGGTAGCCGAGGATCGCGATGACCGGCACCACGCCGAGCAGGCCGATGAGCACGGGACCGGGGTCCGGGATGCCGACGAACGCGGTCTGGGCGAGGATGAGCGTCGCGTACGCGGCGAGCACGGCGAAGGCGCCGTGCGCGAGGTTCACGAGCCGCATCACGCCGAACATGTAGGAGAGCCCGGAGGCGAACAGCGCGTAGAGGCCCCCGACGAGGACGCCCTGCACGACGGCGGAGAGGATGGCGGCGGCGTTCACGGTCATGCTCCGAAGTACGCGCGGGTGATGTCCGCGAGGTCGAGGTCGGCGCCGGCGAGCGAGGTGCGCCCCTGCAGCAGGCAGTGCACGTCGCGCGAGGCGCGGGTCGCCTGCTGCACGTCCTGCTCGACGAGCAGGATCGAGGTGCCCTGCTCGCGGATGGCGGGGATGAACGAGTAGAGCTGGGCGATGACCGCCGGTGCCAGCCCGAGGCTGACCTCGTCGAGGAGCAGCACCTTCGGGTTCGTCACGAGCGCGCGAGCGATCGCGGTCGCCTGCTGCTCGCCGCCAGAGAGGTCGCCGGCGCGGCGGTTGCGCCGTTCGCCGACGAGCGGCAGCATCTCGTAGATCGCGTCCAGCGTCCACGGGCCGGACCGCTTCGACGCGCGCGCGGTGAGCAGGTTCTCCTCGACCGTCAGCGACTTGAACAGCCGGCGGCCCTCGGGCACGAGCGCGATGCCGAGCCGCGTCCGGCGGTGCGCGGGCAGTCGCGTGATGTCCCGTCCGTCGAGGAGGACCCGGCCCTCCCGGACGGGGACCTGGCCCGCGATGGCCCCCAGCAGCGTCGACTTGCCGGCGCCGTTCGCGCCGATCACGGCGAGGATGCCGCCGTCGTCGAGCCGCAGCGAGACGTCCCGGACGGCCGGCAGCTGGCCGTAGTAGACGTCGATGTCGTCGACCTCAAGCATCGCGCGCCTCCTCCGCCACCTCTTCGGCGACCTCCTCGAGGTCCGGCTCGATGCCGAGGTAGATCGCCTGCACCTCCGGGGAGCCGAGCACCTCGGCGGGCGTGCCCTCGGCGAGCACCCGGCCGTAGGTGAGGCAGATCATCCGGGTCGCGACCGCCGTGAGCGCGTGCACCACGTGCTCGATCCAGACCACGGTCACGCCGTAGTCGCGGACCTGCTGGACGAGCTCGATGATCGGCGGCAGCTCGTGCTCGGTGAGGCCGCCCGCGACCTCGTCGAGGAGCAGCAGCTTCGGGCGGCCGGCGAGCGCGCGGGCGACCTCGAGCCGCTTGCGGTCGAGGAGCCGCAGGCCGCTCGCGAGGTCGTCGGCCCGGGGCGTCAGCTGGGTGCGCTCGAGGGCGTACCAGACGGCGCCCTCGGCCTCGGCCTGGCTGAGCCCGCCCGCGTAGCGGGCCGAGACCATGAGGTTCTCGAGCACGGTCATCCCGAGGAACGGCCGCGGGATCTGGTAGCTCGTCGCGATCCCGTGCTGGGCGCGCCACTGCGCGCTGCGGCGCGTGACGTCCTGCCCGTCGTACACGATCGTCCCGGCCGACGGGGGGATGCTGCCGCCCAGCAGGGACAGCAGCGTCGACTTCCCGGCGCCGTTCGGTCCGATGATGCCGAGGACCTCCCCGGCCCGGACCGTGAGGTCCAGGCCGGAGAGCACCTCGAGCCTGCCGAACGATCTCCCGAGGCCGTGCGTCTCGAGGAGCGCGTGGGTCATCTCAGCGGCCGCTCCAGTCGATCGGCTCGGGCGTGCCGCCGGTCGGGATCTCGGGCGCGATCGAGTTCGTCACGATGACGAGCTCGTAGCCGCTGCCGTCCCAGCGCCACTGGCCACCGGTGAGCGGCGTGATCGTGACGTTCTTCACCGGGCCGCTCGTCCAGTCGAGCGTGCCGACGACCGTGTCGAGCTGGAGCGCGCCGGTCGTCGCCGCGAGGTCCTCCGCGGACAGCGACGGCGACTGCTCGAGCACCGCCGCGGCGACCTCGAAGAGCGCCTCGGCGAAGCCGATCGGCTGCGTCCACTGCTGGCCGGTCGCCTCCTCGAACGCGTCGGCGAGCTCCTGCGCCGACTGGCCGGTCAGCGAGCTCGTGAACGGCGCCGTCGGGTGCCACCAGACCTCCGTCGACAGGTTGTCGCCGAGGCCCTCGGGCAGGCCGCCCACCACGCTCGGGAACAGGATCGCCTTGGCAATCGTCGCCGTCGTCGGGTGGAAGCCCTGCTGCGCGGCCTGCGTCCAGAACGTGATGAAGTCCGGCGGGATCGGCACGCCGACGACGATGCTGTCGTTCGCCGCCTTGAAGGACTCGATCTGGGTGGAGAAGCTCGCCGAGCCGTTCTCGTACGGGCCCGGGTCGTTCGGCGTGCGGCCCTCGGACTCGATGAACGGCGGGAAGCCGGTCGCGGTGTCGCGCCAGGCGTTGCCGTCGGGGTCGTTCGGCAGCAGCAGGCCGACGCCGCTGTCGGCCGGCGCGGTCGCCTTCCAGATCTCGTTGTAGACCGCCTCGGCCTCGCCGAGCCCCCAGAAGAAGTGGTACGTGTAGTCGAATCCCTCCTCCGGCGTGCCGCCGCGCCCGAAGTAGTACGCCTGCCACGGCGCCACCGTCGAGATGCAGAGCACCTGGTTCGCCTCGCAGACGTCCGAGACCGGGTTCGTCGTGTCGGGGGTGGAGGAGACGAGGATCATCGAGACCTCGTCGTTCAGGATCAGGTCGTTCGCGACGTTCGCCGCCGTGGTCGAGTCGGACTGGGTGTCCTTCGAGATGATCTCGACCGGGTGCGTCGTGCCGTCGGCGAGGGTGACCGGGTGCTCGGCGAAGTAGTCGGTCATCGCGCCGAGGACGAAGTCGTCGGCCTCGCCGAAGGCCGCGAGCGCGCCGGTCTTCGGCGTGACGTACCCGATCCTGATCGGCTCGCCCTCGGCCCCGCCGTCGCCGCCGGCGTCCGAGCCGCCGCCGAGGCCGCCGGAGCAGCCGGACAGGATGAGCGCGCCGCCCGCGAGGGCGGCGACCGCGCCGATGCGCAGTCGGTGATGGATAGCCATTTCGTCTCCTTCGACTCAGGGCTCTGTGGTGCTGGGATGGTGCTGCGGTCGCGGCGTCCTTGCCGCGCGTCTCGCGCCTTCCGGTGCGAGGACGATATCGAATCGAACGTTGGACCACGAACTGCCTGGCGGCAGGACGCGGCCGTCGGGGGTCGGCGAGCCCGGCGGGCGCCGGGCGAACGTCCGCGCGAGCGAGGGGCGGGCGGCGTGCACGGGGTCGGCGTCGAGGTGCTCGTCGGCGGCCGGGAAGAGCTGGGTGACGAGCGGCCGGAGGCCCGGCGCCCGGACCCGCAGGTGCAGGTGGGCGGGGCGCATGGGCGAGCGGCCGAGCCGCTGCAGGAGCGCACCGACGGGCCCGTCGTGCGGGATGGAGACCGGCGCGGGCACGACGGCCCAGCATCGGAACGCGCCCTCGGCGTCGGTCTCGAGCCGGCCGCGCGCCGTGCAGCGGCCGTCGGTGTACTGCATGTCGTAGAAGCCGTCGCCGTCCGCCTCCCAGAGGTCGACGCGCGCGCCGGCGACGGGCCGCCCGGCGAGATCCCGGACGGAGCCGGTCACGAGCAGCGGCTCGCCCGTCGCGCCGCGCGCGATGTCGCCGCCCGGCTCGACGCGCGGGGCGCCCTCCAGGAAGAACCGGCCGAGGACGGTCGACTCGGTCGCGCCGTCCGCCGGGTCGTGCATCGCGACGACCTGCGCCGAGGCGCCGAGGACGTCGGAGAGCAGCACGAGCTCGTCGCGCCGGCCCTCGGACACCGCCGCGCACTCGGCGAGCACCCGCACCGCGTTCGCCCACTCGTCCGGCGTGACCCGCGTCTCGCGGAGGAAGCCGTGCAGGTGCCGGGCCAGCGAGCGGCCGATCTCCCGCAGCCGCGGGTCGGCGCCGTCGAAGGACTCGACGACGGCGGCGGCGATCGCCTCCTCGCGGTGCGCCTGCACCGGGGAGCTCTGCGTCGCGGTCATGGTCATCGGCGGGATCGGCTCAGCGACAGCACGCGTTCGAGCGCGGTGCGCAGCTCGCCGTCGGGGTCGGGCAGCAGGCTCTTCGAGCGGTAGGCGATGATCTTGTCCGGACGCACCAGCAGCACGCCGCCCTCCTCGATCTCGCTGAGCCGCTGCCAGTCGAAGTAGAGGTCGTCGTACTGCCGGCCCGGGCCGATGACGACGGCGCCGAGGGGCACGCCGAGCTCGGCGCCCACCCGCTCGGCGGCCTCCGCCCACGCCTCGCCGGCGATGCCGGTGATGACGGTGAACCGGGTCGACGGCGCGACGTCGAGCGTCGAGACCTTGTGGAACGAGTCGCCGATCCAGGCGTGCGGCAGCGGGGCGCCGGGGGCGGTGCCCGGCGTGTGGTACAGCTCGGGATCGCGGCCGGGCGTTGACGGCTTCGGCGAGCCGTCGGAGATCACGGCGCTCGACGCGTAGAACTGGCCGAGCTCGACGCCGTGCGCGTTGAACTCGTAGTTCTTGAGGTCCATCGCCTCTCGGAGCGCCGCGCGCTTCGCGGCGCCCTCCGGCGTCGCCCGCTTGCGCTCGTCGATCCCGGCGAGCACGTCGAAGAAGCCGCCGAACTCGCGCGAGGACTGGTTCGCGCGCTGCACGATCTGCCTCGCGACGGGACCGCGCTCGGCGCCGTAGCTCTCGAGCAGTCCGGGGCCGGCGTAGCCGCGGAGGACCGCCGTGAGCTTCCAGGCGAGGTTGTAGGAGTCCTGCACCGAGGTGTTCGAGCCGAGGCCGTTCGAGGGCGGGTGACGGTGGATCGCGTCGCCGACGGCGAACACCCGGCCGTTCGACAGCGTCGTCGCCCACATCTCGTTGACGCCCCACAGGCTGTAGCCCTGGATCTCGACGGGGATGTCCGTCGTGCCGAGCAGGTTGTGGATGACCTCGAGCGCGTAGGCGTCGTCGAGCTCGGGCGCGGGGCCGGCGATGTCGTAGCCCCAGACGATGAGCCACTCGTCCCACGGCCGCACCATCCGGACGAGGCCCGCGCCGATGCCGCCGACGCTCGCGCCCTCGCCGACGACCCAGTAGAGGACGGACGGGCGGTGGCCGACGAGCCGCTCGAGGTCGGCCTTGAACGTGATGTTCATCGAGCCGCCGATGTCCATCCTGCCCTCGTACTCCAGCCCGGCGTCCTCGGCGACCCTGCTGCGCGCGCCGTCGGCGGCGATGAGGTACTTGGAGCGGATCGCGTATCGCTCGCCCGTGATGCGGTCGAGGACGGTCGTCGTCACGCCGTCGGCGTCCTGCTCGTGGCTCAGGTACTCGGTGGAGAACCGGGCCTGCGTGCCGCGCGCGGCGGCGTTGCGCACCAGGATCGGCTCGAGGTAGGTCTGCGGGATGTCGCAGTTCAGCGTCGGGCTCGCCGCCTCGTAGTCGGCGTGCCGGGCGGGGCCGGTGCCCCAGGTGAGGATGCGGCCGAACTCCTCGCCGGCGATCGACTCGCAGAACACCGTGTCGCCGATCAGGTGGTGCGGCGTCGCGTCCGCCTTGACCTGGTCCTCGACGCCCATGTCGCGGAAGAACTCCATCGCCCGCTGGTTGGTGATGTGGGCGCGCGGGGTGTTCGCCGTCCAGCGGTACTTGGTGATCATGATGTGCGGCACGCCGTAGGTCGCGAGGGCGAGCGCCGCCGCGCCCCCGCTCGGGCCGGAGCCGACGACGAGCACGTCCGTCTCGACGATGCCGTGGGTCGGCAGCTCGGTCGCCGCGATGCCGTCGTCGAAGACCGCCATCGGTCACGCCTCCATCCGCGCGCACCTCCTCGTGCGCACGGGGAGTATGCGCATGAATGGAAGGCGGTCGCCAGGTCCTGTCGGGAATCGGCAACCCCGCGGCCGATTCCGGCTAGCCCTCCTCCGTTTTCAGGATCCTGCGCGATCCAGCCGTCTATATGGTCTCGGATCGCGCAGGATCCTGAAAACGGCGGAGATCAGGGAGTCGCGTGCTGGGCGCGCCAGTCGGCGGGGGTCATCTCGTAGCGCTCGCGGAAGACGCGGGAGAAGTGGGCGTGGCTGACGAAGCCGCTCGAGAGCGCGACGTCGTGCACGGTCGGCGCGCCGGGCGCGCCGAGGATCCGCCGGGCGAGCTCGAGCCGGAGCTCGAGGATGGTGCGCGCGACGCCCGTGCCAGTCTCGCCGAAGGCGCGGGCGAGGTGGCGCTCGGAGACGCCGACCGCCTGGGCGACCCGCGAGACGGACATGGTGGGGTCGCGCAGGTTCCGCTCGATGAACGCGAGCGCGGCGCGACGGTGGGCGGCCGAGGAGTGCGCGGCGTCGTCCGAGAACATGGTGCGCAGCAGGTCGAGCGCGCTCTCCTCGGTCGCCGCCAGGCTCGCCTCGCCGGGCTCCGCGAGCGATCGCTCCAGCAGGCGGGCGAGCGCGGCGGCGTGGACGTCGCCGCCCGGCACATCGGCGAAGTGCAGGACCAGCGGCTGCGCCGGCGTCCGCCCCTCGGTCGTCGCCTCGAACACTCCGCGCGGCACGACGAGCACGTACTCCTGGAGTCCCTGCGCGAAGCCGCGGAGGAACGGCTGACCGGTGTCGCAGATGAGCAGCGTGCCCGGTTGCTGCAGGCGCACGCCGCCCCGGTGGTAGAAGAACGCGTCGCCCTGCAGCGAGAAGTACAGCGCGACGCCGTCCGTGCGACCCGCCGCGATGTGGTCCGAGGTGCGTTCGACGACGTGCGGGTTCGCGCGCACGTGGGCGAACTGCAGCCGCGGCAGCTGGAGGTTGACCTCCGTGGCCTCGAGCGGCGAGCCGTCGATGGAGTGGGCGGCGAGCCCGACGAGCGCCTCGGCGTTGTGCTGCTCCCACTTCTCGATGCGCTCCGCGCCGCGCAGTCCGAGCGTCGAGAAGGTGCGGTACGCCGTGACCATGGGCACCTCCGCAACGCCGCGAATCGGTGTCGCGAGCCTATGGCAGATCGCGGGCGCCCGCACGCGTCCGGCCGGCCCGCGCCGGCTCAGCCGCCGAGCAGCCAGGCGACGACGAACAGCACCGGGAGCGAGCCGAGCGTGGTGATGAAGACGGCGTCGCGGGCGAGCGTCACCCCGCGCTCGTAGCGCTGGGCGAAGTTGAAGACGTTGTTCGCGCTCGGCAGCGCGGCGAGCACGACCGCGGTGAAGAGCACCTGGCCCTCGAGCCCGAACACGAACCGGGCGAGCGCCCAGGCGAGGACGGGCATGGCGACGAGCTTGAGCGCGCTCGCGAGCACGACGTCCTTCCGGTGCGGGCCGGGCCGCAGCACGCCGCCGGCGGCGAGCGCCATGCCGAAGTTGAGGAGCAGCACCGGCACGGCCGCGGCGCCGATGAAGTCGAGCGGCTCCATGACCTCCTCGGGCGGCAGCCACTCGAAGGCCGAGCAGAGGATGCCGAGCACCGAGGCGATGAGCAGCGGGTTGCGCAGCGGGGCGGTGAGGGTCCGCGCGAGCGAGCCGCGCTCGCCCGTCGTGACGTCGAGGATCGCGAGCGCGACGGGCGCGAAGACGACCATCTGCAGCAGGATGATGGGCGCCGAGGCGGCCGCGTCGCCGAGGATGTACAGACCGATCGGCAGGCCGATGTTGTTGCCGTTCTGGTAGCCGGCCGCGAGCGAGCCGACGACGATCTCCGGCGTGCGGCGCTTCCAGGCGAGCCGCGCGACGAGCGCGAAGGCCGTGAACATCACGAGCGCGCTCACCACCGCGACGGGCAGCTGCGTCGAGAAGATCTGGTGGACGTCCGCGCGCGCGAGCACCGTGAACAGCAGCGGCGGCTGGAGGACGGTGAACGCGAGCCGGCTGAGCACGTAGTCCGCGCCGCCGCCGAGCAGCCCGGTGCGCCCGACGATCCAGCCGACGAGCACGATGACCGCGATGACCCCGAAGCCGTGGAGCACCCCGATCATCCGCGCCTCCCGACCACGCATCGAGGGTATCGTCGGCGCATGCCGGAGTTCGTCGAGACGAGGAGCGACGACCCGGTCGCGGCGCGGCTGCTGCAGGACTACTTCGACAGCCGCGAGCTCGGCTTCACGACCCATCCGGGCGGCTACCGGGTGGTGCATCCCGACCCGGCCGCGTTCGTCCCGCCCGCCGGCGTGTTCCTCGTCGTGCGCGACGACGCGGGGGTGCCCGTCGGCTGCGGCGGGATCCGCCGGATCGCCGACCGCGACGGCGCCGTGACCTACGAGGTGAAGCACGTCTGGATCGAGCCGGGCTCGCGCGGCCGCGGCTGGAGCCGCCGGCTCATGGAGCGGCTCGAGGCGCATGCCGTGGCGCTCGGTGCCGGCTGGGTGGTCCTCGACACGAACGAGTCGCTCGAGGCGGCGCAGCATCTCTATCGCAGCTCGGGCTACGAGGACGTCGAGCCCTACAACGACAACCCGAATGCGACCCACTGGTTCGCGAAGCGCGTCGGCTGACCGCGGTCGCCCTGGTCCCGGCGCCCGGTTGCGCGCGCCCGTGACATACCTTGCATAACACGGTACCGTGCATGGCATGTCCTTCGAGCGGATGGCGACGAACCTCCGGAAGGGCGTGCTCGAGTACTGCGTCCTCGCGCTGCTCCGGCACGAGCGCCGCTACGGAGTGGACCTCGCGCGGCGGCTCGCCGCGGTCGGCCTGCTGACGAGCGAGGGGACGCTCTACCCGCTGCTCTCGCGGATGCGCGGGGCCGACCTGGTGGAGAGCGAGTGGGTCGAGTCCGAGGAGGGCCGACCGCGCCGGTACTACGAGCTGACGGAGGCGGGGCGGGCGCGGCTCGCCGAGTTCCGCGAGGTCTGGGGACCGCTGCGGGACGCGGTCGACGCGACGCTCCGCGAGGACGTCGACGCGAGGCCGAGGGAGGACTGATGGGACGGATGCGATGGCCGGAGCCGGTCGACGCCTACCTGCGGGAGGTGCGCCACCGGCTCGCCGACCTGCCGGCCGGCTACCGCGACGAGGTGGTCTCCGGCCTCGCGGAGCACGCGAACGACCGGCTCGCCGAGGGCGACGATCCGGCCGCGGTGGTGGCGGCGCTCGGGGACCCCGCCGCGGTCGCCCGCCAGGCGCGGGAGGAGGCGCCGGCGGCGGGCCCGCGCCGGCCGAGCCGCCGGGTCGCGCAGGCGACGGCGCTCGTGCTCGCGGTCCTGGCGGCGATCCTCGGCGGCGCGGTCGCCTGGAACCGGTCCGCCTGGCCGCCGCCGGGGTGGGGCGTGCTGCTGCTCGTCGTCCTCGCCCCGATCCTCCTCGCGCTCGTGCCGCTGCTGGTGCGCGGACGGGTGTGGCGTCCGGTCGCGATCGCGGCGCTCGTGCTGCTCGCCGGGCTCGCGGTCTGGCTGTCGGCGACGGTCGGCCTGCTGCTCATCCCGGCGCTCCTCGCGGCGCTCGTCGCGCTGTTCCTGCCCGACCGGCCGCGGAGGCCGGCGTGAGCGCGCCGGAGTCGAAGCGCGCGCGCCGGGACGCCGCCCGCGAGCAGGCCCGCCTCGCGCGCGAGCGGCAGCGCCGGCGCGACGCGCGGATGCGCGCGCTGCTCGTCGGGGGCGTCTCGCTCGTCGCGGTCGCCGTCGTCGCGGTGATCGCGCTCGTCATCGTCGGCTCGGCGCAGCAGGGCTCGGTCGCGGCGCCGGCGAACACCGCGGACGGCGGGATCACGCTCGTCGGCGTGGACGGGGAGATCCGCGCCGTCCGCTCGGATCCCGAGCCATCGCCGCCGCCCGCGGCCGGCCTCCGGATCGAGCTGTACGAGGACTACTTCTGCCCGGTCTGCCGCGCGTTCGAGGACACCAACGGCTCGCTGCTCGAGGCGCTCGTCGCCGGCGGCCGGGCGACCATGACGATCCACCCGGTCGCGATCCTCGACTCGCGCTCGATGGGCACCGACTACTCGACGCGGGCGGCGAACGCGGCCGCCTGCGTGGCGGACGACGCGCCGGACCGCTATCCGGCGGTGCACGACGCGCTCTACGCGCGGCAGCCGGCGGAGGGCACGCCGGGGCTCGACGACGAGCGGCTGCTCGCGATCCTCGCCGCCGCGGGCGTGGACGGCCCCGAGCTGGAGGCGTGCGTGCGCGACGTCGCCTACCGGCCCTGGGTCTCCCTCATGACGGACCGGGCGGCGGACGATCCCGCGCTGCAGGGGCCGCGCGGCTTCGGCACGCCGACGGTGCTCGTGAACGGCGAGCGCTATCCGGGCGCGGTCGACGACCGCGTCGCGTTCCAGGCCTTCCTCGACGCGGCGCTCGCCGGATGACGCCACGGCCTTGACGCGTCACTTGCATTTTGCAAGTATCGAGTCATGCCATTCTTCGTGAACCTGCCGGTCGCCGACGTCGAGCGAGCCAAGGCCTTCTACACCGCCATCGGGTGGAGCATCAACGAGCACTTCACCGACGAGAACGCCGCGTGCATCGTGCTCGGGAACGACGACTACCTGATGGTGCTGCGCCGCGACTTCTACGAGACCTTCCTCGACGGCCGCAAGGCGGTCGGCGACCCCGCGACGACCTCGCTCGCGCTGCTTTCCTTCAGCCTCGACTCCAAGGAGGCCGTCGACGCCTTCATCGCCGGCGCCGAGGCGGCCGGGGCGAAGGTCGGCAAGACGGTCGACCTCGGCTTCATGTACCAGCGCCAGTTCGACGACCCCGACGGGAACCACTTCGAGCCGTTCTGGATGGACCCCGCGGCGGCGGCCGACGGACCGCCGGCCGAGTGAGCGCGAGCGAGTCTCCGGCCGAGTGACCGAGGCGGGGTCTCCGGCCGACGAGGCCCGCGCGCGCGCCGCGCTCGCCGCCGCGCTCGAGCTCGTCGGGCAGCGCTGGGCGCTGCCCGTGGTCCGGGAGCTGCTCGGCGGCGCCCGTCGCTTCGGCGACCTGCAGCGCGCCCTCGGCGCGCCGACGAACATCCTCACCACCCGCCTCCGGGAACTCCAAGAGGCGGGGCTCGTCGTGCGGATGCCGATGGCGCACAACGTCCTCGCCTACGGCCTGACCCGCCGCGGCGAGGCGCTCGCCCCCGCGCTCGAGGCGCTCGCGCGCTGGGGCGCCGGCGGCGACTGACCGCCGAGGGACTCCCTGTCAACCGTCTGGCCACGTCCAGGCTCCCGCCCTAGCGTCGCGAGCGTGCCCCAGGACCAGCCGCCGAACCGCGACGTCACGATCTTCGCGCCCTCCCCGATCCTCACCATCACGGTGGAGGACCACCCCGCGGGCGACGAGATCCACGTCCACGCGGGCGGCCAGGGCGTCTGGCAGGCGCGCATGCTGCGGCGGCTCGGCTCCTCCGTGACCATGTGCTGCGTCCTGACCGGCGAGACCGGCGTCGTCCTCCGGCACCTGCTGCGCGACGAGGGCTTCGCCGTCGAGGCGGTCGAGCGGGCGGGGCGCGGCGCCGCGTACATCCACGACCGGCGCAGCGGCGAGCGCCGTGCCGTCGCGACCGAGGAGGGCGATCCGCTCTCCCGCCACGAGCTCGACGAGCTCTACGGCATCGTGCTGCGCTCCGCGCTCGGCTCCGCGGTCACCATCCTGAGCGGTCCCGCGGACGACGCGACGCTGCCGCCGGACACCTACCGCCGGCTGGCCGCGGACCTGCGCGCCGCGGGCGCCGTCGTGGTCGCGGACCTGGCGGGGCCGCGCCTCGACGCGGCGGTCGAGGGAGGGGTGCTCGCGCTGAAGGTGAGCCATGAGGAGCTGCAGGCCGACGGCCTCCTCGAGGGCGAGGACGAGGCCGCCATCATCGAGGCCGCCCGCGTGCTGCGCGAGCGGGGCGCGGAGAACGTCATCGTCACCCGAGCGAGCGAGCCGCTGCTGCTCCTCGACGCGGAGGGCGTGCTCGAGGTCGCGCCGCCGCGACTCGAGGTCGCGGACCACCGCGGGGCGGGCGACTCGCTCTTCGCCGGGGTGGTGAGCGGCCTGGCACGTGGCGAGCCCGTCCGCGAGGCGGTGACGCTCGGCGCGGCGGCCGGCGCGCTCAACGTGACCCGCCACGGCCTCGGCAGCGGCGACGCGGAGGCGGTGGCCCGCCTGCGCGAGCGGGTCGCCACCCGGGCCCGGGCGGCCGCCGCGGTGCCCGACGACGGCGTGACGGGCCGCGTCAGCCCGGAGGGGCTCGCCTCGCTCGCGCACCAGCAGGAGGCGGACGAGAGGGAGGGGCTCACCGCGGAGCCGGAGGCGCTGTCGTGACCCGGGCGCTTGTCACGAACGACGACGGCATCGACGCCCCGGGACTGCACGCGCTCGCGCGGGCGGCGCGCGAGGCCGGCATCGACGTGGTCGTCGCCGCGCCGGCGAGGCAGTCGAGCGGCTCGAGCGCCTCGATCACGGCGCAGGAGGCGGACGGCCGGATCGCGGTCGAGCGCCGCGCGCTCGCGGACCTGGAGGGCGTGCCCGCCTACGCGGTCCACGGCGGTCCCGGCCTCATTGCGCTCATCGCGGCCCGCGGCGCCTTCGGCGCGCCCGCGGACCTCGTGCTCTCCGGCGTCAACCACGGCGCCAACGTCGGCCGCGCGATCCTCCACTCCGGCACGGTCGGCGCGGCGCTGACCGGCGGGCTGAACGGCGCGTGGGGCGTCGCCGCCTCGCTCGACGCGGGCCTGCGGCCGCGCGAGCTGCACTGGGACGCCGCGGCCTCGGCCGTCGTCGAGCTGCTGCCGAAGCTGCTCGAGCGTCCGAAGGGGACGGTCATCAACGTGAACGTGCCGAACGCGCGCGCCTTGCGAGGCGTCGTCGAGGCTCGGCTCGCCCCCTTCGGCGTCGTCCAGACCACGCTCACCGAGCGCGAGGAGCACCACATCCGGCTCGCCGTGGAGGAGCTCCCCTCCGAGCGCGAGCCGGGCACGGACGCGGCGTACCTCGACGAGGGCTGGGTGACGGTGACGGGCCTCACCTCCGTCGGCGACGTGCGGCTCGGCTTCTGACGCTCGCGCTCCCGGCACGATCCTGTACATTAGGACAGCCTTACCTAAATGGTGGCATTCCTGATCGCATCTCCGGGAGGATCCTCCGTGCGCATTCGACGCATCCTCGGCGCGGCCACCGCCGTCGCCCTCGCTTCCGCCCTCGCCGCCTGCGCCGCGGGCCCGAGCCCGACGACCGGGGGCGACGCGCCCGATCCGGCGCCCGGCGGCGGGGCGTTCCCCGTCACCATCGAGCACGTCTACGGCGAGACGGTCATCGAGTCGCAGCCGGAGCGGATCGCGACGATCGCCTGGGCGAACCACGAGGTCCCGCTCGCCCTCGGCATCGTCCCCGTCGGCATGAGCAAGGCGACCTGGGGCGACGACGACGGCGACGGTGTGCTGCCCTGGGTCGAGGACCGCCTCGAGGAGCTCGGCGCCGAGATGCCCGTGCTCTTCGACGAGACCGACGGCATCGACTTCGAGGCCGTCGCCGACACCGAGCCGGACCTGATCCTCGCGTCCTACTCCGGCATCACGCAGGAGGAGTACGACACCCTCTCGAAGATCGCGCCGGTCGTCGCCTACCCGGAGGTCGCCTGGGGCACCTCCGTCGAGGACATGATCCGGATGAACAGCACGGCGCTCGGGCTCGCCGACGAGGGCGACGCCCTCATCGAGCAGCTCCACGCCGAGGTCGCCGACGCGCTCGCCGCGAACGCGGCGCTCGAGGGCAAGAAGGTGCTGTTCGCCTTCATCGACCCGGCCGACTTCAGCCAGATCGGCTTCTACACGAGCCACGACACCCGGCCCGGCTTCCTCGAGAGCATCGGGCTGCCGCAGCCGACGATCGTCGAGGAGGAGTCCGCGGGCACCGACGCGTTCTACGTCACGGTGAGCGCCGAGGAGGCCGACCGCTTCGCCGATGTCGACGTGTTCGTCACCTACGGCGAGGCCGACGGCGCCGTCATCGCCCAGCTCCAGGCGGACCCGCTGCTGTCCCAGATCCCCGCGATCGCGAACGGCAGCATCGCGATCCTCGAGAACTCCACCCCGCTCGCGGCCTCGGCGAACCCCTCGCCGCTGTCGATCGGCTGGGGCATCGACGAGTACTTCGCGCTCCTCGCGGGCGCCGTCTCGAACGGGTGACCACCGGATCCACCATCGAACGGCCGCCGGCCGCCGCACGACTGCGGCGATCGGCGGCCGTGCGCCTCGCCTGGCTCGCCGCGGTCGCCGCGGCGCTGCTGCTGCTCTGCGCCGCCTCGGTCGCGTTCGGCAACCGGATCGTCTCCCTCGACGAGCTGCTCGCCGGGCTCGGCGGCGACGCGAGCGGCTTCGGCCAGGCGGCGGTGATCCAGCGGGTGCCGCGCACCGTGCTGTCGGTGATCGTCGGCGCCGCGCTCGCCCTCGCCGGCGTCGCGATGCAGGCCGTCACCCGCAACCCGCTCGCCGACCCCGGGATCCTCGGCATCTCGGGCGGGGCCGCGCTCGCGGTCGTCAGCGGGATCGCGTTCCTCGGCCTGGCGAACCCGACCGCGCAGATCGCGCTCGCGATCGCCGGTGCGGCCGTCGCCGCCGTCTTCGTCTACTTCGTCGGCTCGCTCGGCGGCGGGGGCGCGACGCCGCTCAAGCTCGCGCTCGCCGGCGCCGCGACCGCCGCCGCCTTCGCCTCGCTCGTCTCCGCCATCCTGCTGCCGCGGGTCGATGTGATGACGACCTTCCGGTTCTGGCAGATCGGCGGCACGGGCGGCGCGACCTGGGACCGCATCGGCCTCCTCATCCCCTTCGTCGTCGTGGGCGCGATCATCTGCCTCGTCACGGCGCGCGGGCTCAACTCGTTGGCCCTCGGCGACGATGTCGCGACCGGGCTCGGCGAGCACGTGCTGCGCACCCGGCTCGTCGCCTGGGTCGGCGCCGTCGTGCTGTGCGGCGCCGCCACCGCCGTCGCCGGCCCAATCGCGTTCGTCGGCCTCGTCGTCCCGCACCTGTGCCGGCTGCTCGTCGGCACCGATCACCGCTGGCTGCTGCCGTTCTCCGCGCTCGCCGGCGCCGGTCTGCTCGTCGCCGCCGATGTGCTCGGCCGGGTCGTCGCGAGGCCCGACGAGATCGAGGTCGGGATCATCACCGCCGTCGTCGGCGCGCCGTTCTTCATCTGGGTCGTCCGCCGGCAGAAGGTGCGCGAGCTGTGAGCGCCGCGACGCGACTGCGCGCCGCCGGCGCGGCATCGAGCACGGACGAGGTCGTCGCGGGCCGCCGGCGGCGCAACCGGCACCGCGCGATCGTGACGGTCGCCATCGCCGGCGCCGTGCTCCTCGTCTTCGCCGTGACGCTCATGGTCGGGCAGACGTGGTACTCCCCGGACCAGGTCGTCCGCGTGCTGCTCGGCGAGCGGGTGCCCGGCGCCTCGTTCACCGTCGGCGAGCTGCGGCTGCCGCGCGCCGTGCTCGGCGTGCTCGCCGGCTTCGCGTTCGGCATCGCGGGCGTCACGTTCCAGACGATCCTGCGCAATCCGCTCGCCTCGCCGGACATCATCGGGATCAGCGCGGGCGCGAGCGCCTTCGCGGTGCTCGGCATCGTGCTGCTCTCGCTGTCCGGCGCCGCGGTCTCGGCGATCGCGCTCGGCGGGGCGGTGCTCACCGCCGCCGCGATCTATCTCCTCGCCAATCGCCGCGGCTTCGCCGGCACCCGGCTCATCCTGATCGGCATCGGCGTCGCGGCGGTGCTGCAGAGCGTCATCTCCTACGCGCTCTCCAAGGCCGCCGAGTGGGACCTGCAGACCGCCATGCAGTGGATCTCCGGCAGCCTCAACGGCGCGACCTGGGGGCAGATCCTGCCGCTCGCGCTGGCGACCGCGGTGCTCGTCCCGGTGCTGCTCGCGCACGGCCGGCGGCTCGGCGTCCTGCAGCTCGGCGACGACGCGGCGGCCGCGCTCGGGGTGCGGGTGCGCACGACCCGGATCGTCGCGATCCTCGCCGCGGTCGCCCTGCTCGCCTTCGCGACCGCCGCGAGCGGGCCCATCGCGTTCGTCGCGTTCATGTCGGGGCCGATCGTCGCGCGACTCGCCGGGCCGGGCGGCTCGCTGCTGCTGCCCGCCGGGCTCTTCGGCGCGCTCCTCGTGCTCGTCGCCGACCTCGTCGGGCAGTTCGCCTTCGACAGCCGCTACCCCGTCGGCGTCATCACCGGCGTGCTCGGCGCCCCCTACCTCGTCCTGCTGCTCATCAGGGCGAACCGATCCGGAGGATCCCTATGACCGAGTCCCGCCGCCTCGCCGCCTCGGCCGTCACGCTCGGCTACGGCGACCGGCTCGTCGTGGACGCGCTCGACCTCGACGTCGCCCCCGGGCGCATCACGGCGATCGTCGGCGCGAACGGCTGCGGCAAGTCGACCCTGCTCAAGGCGCTCGCACGGCTCATCGCGCCGCGGGCCGGCGAGATCCTCCTCGACGGCAAGGCGCTCGCGAAGCAGCCCTCGCGCGAGATCGCCCGGGTGCTCGGCCTGCTGCCGCAGAGCCCCATCGCGCCCGAGGGCATCGCCGTCGCCGACCTCGTCGGGCGGGGACGCCATCCGCACCAGCGGCTGCTCGCCCGCTGGAGCCGCCACGACACCGAGGCGGTCGCGGCGGCGCTCGAGGCGACCGGCATCGCCGACCTCGCCGACCGGGCGGTCGACGAGCTCTCCGGCGGCCAGCGGCAGCGGGTCTGGATCGCGATGGCGCTCGCGCAGGAGACCGACATCCTGCTGCTCGACGAGCCGACCACCTTCCTCGACGTCGCGCACCAGATCGAGGTGCTCGACCTGCTCACCGACCTGAACCGCGAGCGCGGCACCACGATCGTCATGGTGCTGCACGACCTGAATCTCGCCGCGCGCTACGCCGACGAGCTCGTCGCCGTGCGCGACGGGCGGGTGCACGCCAAGGGCGCGCCGGCCGAGGTCATCAGCCCGGAGCTCGTCGAGGCCGTCTTCGGTCTCGCGAGCCTCGTCATCGAGGACCCCGTCTCCGGGAGTCCGCTCGTGCTGCCGAACGGGAGGCACCATGTCCGCTGAGCCCGCTGCCGAGCCGGCCGCTGCCGAGCCGGCCGGGTCGCCGTTCGCCTTCGTGCGCGCGACCGTCGAGGCCGTCGACCGCCTCTCCCCGAGCTTCGTCCGGGTGACCTTCGGCGGCGCGGAGCTCGACGCGATCGGCACCCCGGGCCGCGTGCTCGACCAGCGGATCAAGCTCGTGCTCCCCGGCCCGAGCGGGCGGCTGCCCGACCTCGCGGCGGCCGGCGCGGGCTGGTGGGAGGCGTGGCTCGCCCTGCCCGAGGGCACCCGCGGCTCGATCCGCACCTACTCGATCCGCGAGCTCCTCGTCGACGGCCGGGGCACGCGGCTCGTCGTCGACTTCGTCCTCCATCTCGCGCCCGGGCTCACCGGGCCCGCCTCGCGATGGGCGTCCGCCGCCCGGCCCGGCGACGAGCTGCTGATCCTCGGCCCGCGCCGCGGGCGCCTGGACGGCGGCGGCATCGAGTACGCCCCGGGGGACGCCACGCGCATCCTGCTCGCCGGGGACGAGACCGCCGCGCCGGCCATCGCCCGGATCCTCGAGGACGTCGGCCCGGAAGCGACGGGCATCGCGTTCATCGAGGTGCCGGTGGCGGCCGACGCGCTCCCGATCGCCGCGCCCGCCGGCGTCGAGGTCCGCTGGCTGCCTCGGGACGGCGGCGCACCGGGCACGGCCCTCATCCCCGCGGTGCTCGAGCACCTCGGCGCGGGCACCGAGGTGCGGATCCGCGACGTCGAGACCGAGGAGCTGCTCTGGGAGACGCCGCGCTACTCCGGCCTCGGCGAGGTGCTCCCGGAGGGCGGCGCCGACCGCCCGGAGCGCTACTACTGGATCGCGGGCGAGAGCGGCGTCGTCACGACGCTGCGCCGCCACCTCGTGCGGGACCTCGGCGTCGCCCGCGCGCAGGTCGCCTTCATGGGCTACTGGCGGATCGGCGTCGCGATGCGCGGCTAGCCTGTCCCCTCCCTCCCTCCCTCCCGCGCCGCGCTAGGGGATCCGGCGGCCGTAGGAGATCCCGGGGCGGTATCGTCCCGGCGCCGCGGGATCCCCTAGGTTCGCCCGGGGGACGGGGACCGTCCGGCGCGCCCCGTTATCCTCGGAGCGTGAGGCGTGGGGGCTGGCGGGTCGCGGCGGCGGGCGGCATCGCCGTCGGCGCGCTCCTTCTCGCCGGGTGCGTGCCCGAGCCGCCGCCGCTCGAGCCGACCGAGACGCCGACCATCGTCCCCTCGGGCCTCTCGCCGGAGACCCGCGCGGCGCTCGACGGGCTCGTCGACGACTTCCTGGCGACCACGAACGCGCCGGGCCTCATGGTGGGGCTCTGGACGCCGGGCGGCGAGTACGTGCGGGCCGCCGGGGTCGCCGATCTCGGCACCGAGACGCCGCTGGACACGGACATGCAGTTCCGGATCGGCAGTCAGACGAAGGTCCTGGTCGCCACCCTCGTCCTGCAGCTCGCCGGCGAGGGGCGGCTGTCGCTCGACGATCCCGTCTCGGCGTGGATCGACGGCGTCCCGAACGGCGATCGGATCCTGATCCGGCAGCTCCTCAACCACACCAGCGGGCTCGGCGACGTGCTGCGCTCGCCGGCGATCGAGTCGAGGCTCCTCAGCGGCTGCGCGCCGGAGGACCTGCTCAGCGCCGGCGCCGAGCTCGCGCCGCTCGCCGAGCCGGGCGCGGGCTGGCACTACTCGAACTACGGCTACGACCTGCTCGGCCGGATCGCAGAGCTCGCCGGCGACGAGGACCTGGCGACGCTCATCGAGGAGCGCATCGCGGCGCCCCTCGGCCTGAGCCGCACGCTGCTGCCGGACTCGGGCAACGGGCTCTCCGAGCCGTTCGTGCGCGGCTACACGGCGTCGCCGTCGGCGGCGCCCGAGGCGGACGCGGACGCGACCCGGCTGCCGGCGTCCTGCCTGTGGGCCGCGGGCGGGGCCGTCTCGACGATGGCCGATCTGCACGAGTGGGTCGAGGCGATGGCGAAGGGCGCGCTCGTCGACCCGAAGGTCTGGGCCGAGGCGCTGGCGGCGCCGGTCGTGACGCCGCTCCCCGCGATGGGCCCGAACGACTTCCGCTGGTATCTGGGGCCCGCCGGCTTCGGCTCGTTCATCGGGCACCAGGGCGGGCTGCCCGGATACGAGAGCGCCTCGTTCTACTCGCCCGAGCTCGACACCGCGGTCGTCGTGCTCGCGAACAAGCAGTTCAACGCGATCCCGCCGACGGCGTTCGCCGAGGAGCTCGTCCTCGCGGCGCTCGGTCCCTCGGCGGGCGTGCCGATCAGGGCGGGCGATGGCATGGCGCCGATGCCGGAGGCGCCCGAGTAGTCGGTCAGGGGCGCTCGACGGGGCGGGTGCGGGTCGGCACCCGGCGGTAGCCGTCGCGCGCGACCGCGACGACGGTGCCGGCGATGGAGGCGGCCGCGAGGGCGCCGAGGAGGACGAGCACGATCATGGCAGGAACGCTACGGTTGACCTGATCCTGCCACGAGTGGCAGAGTGGACAGTGTTCGCAGGAAAACTGCCATTCCCGAAGGGGGTCCGATCGCATGAGGACCGTCGCCTGCATCGTCCAGGACCAGTTCAGCCCCTTCGAGTTCGGCGTCGCCTGCGAGGCCTTCGGCCTCGACCGGTCCGAGGACGGGATCCCGGCCTTCGACTTCCGCGTCGTCGCCGCGGAGCCCGGCGAGATCGACTCGAAGATGGCGTTCTCGGTCAACGTCGCCGAGGACCTGTCCTTCGCGTACCGGGCGGACCTCGTCATCGCCCCGCCGCTGCCGCGGGAGATGTGGGCCGCGCCCGACAAGCGCGTGCTCGACGTCCTCCGGGACGCCGTCGACCGCGGCGCCTGGGTGCTCAGCCTGTGCAGCGGCGCCTTCGCCCTCGCCGCCTCCGGCGTGCTCGACGGCCGCCGCGCGACCACGCACTGGATGTACGCGCAGGAGCTCGCCGAGTCGCACCCGGCCATCGACGTCGACCCGGACGTCCTCTACGTCCAGGACGGGCGGATCATCACGAGCGCGGGCACCGCGGCGGCCATCGACGCCTGCCTGCACCTGCTGCGGCAGGAGCTCGGCGCCGAGGCGACGAACCGGATCGCGCGGCGCATGGTCGTCGCGCCCCAGCGGGACGGCGGCCAGGCGCAGTTCATCGCGACGCCGCTGCCCGAGGCGACCAGCCGATCGCTCGCGCCCGTCGCCGACTGGGCGCTCGAGCACCTCGGCGAGGAGCTGACGGTCGACGAGCTCGCGGCCCGCGCGCACATGTCCCCCCGCACCTTCGCGAGGCGGTTCAAGGCGGATCACGGCACCACTCCCGCCGCCTGGCTCTCCCGCCAGCGCGTGCTCCGCGCGCAGCAGCTCCTCGAGGAGACCGACCTCGGCCTCGAGGCGATCGCCGAGGCGTGCGGCTTCGGCTCCGCCGGCGTGCTGCGGCAGAACTTCGCCCGCGCGCTCGGTCTCACGCCGACCGCCTACCGGCTCCGGTTCGCGCGCGCGGTGCCGGCCTGAGGCGCACTCGACGGATCGTCAGGAGACGCCCGGGACATCCGCGGACCCGCGGTCTAGTCTCGGCGGCGAGCAGGAGGCGAGTGATGACCGAGACCGGACCTGAGGACGCGAACCCGCCCGTCGAGCCCGCCGCGGACGGCGAGGCCGAGGGGACCGACCGGCACGACTGGGAGCGGCACGACGGCGGCGACCGCTTCGGCAGCGACGCCTTCGACGACGAGCAGCGCGAGGCGCTTCGCGACGACGGCGTCGATCCCGACGAGTTCTTCCCGTCCATCCCGCACCCGTTCGGCTGAGCGGGCGATCAGCCCTCCCGCGGCCGGCGGACGCGCCGCCGCCCGAGCAGCGAGCGCGGCGCGAGGCGGGCGCGCAGCCGTTGCCCGCGCGAGGCCTGCGCGACCATGCCGGCGAGGACCGAGCGGGCGAGCGTCGCCAGATCGCCGCGTGCGGCGGCGTGGCCCGGCGGTCCGAACGCCGTGCGCTCGACCTCGAGGATGAGCGCGTCGAGCGGATCCCTCGCGTCGGGCGGCATCGACGCGGCGAGGCGTGCGCCGAACGCGCGCGGGGTCTGCGCCGGATCGGCCGGCCGGCCGAGGTCGGCGGCCGTGTCCGTCAGCTCGGCCCAGGCGAGCGCCGGTGCGCCGCCCGAGGCCAGGGCGCGGAGCCGGCGGCGCCGGCGCAGGGCGCGCCAGGCGGCGGGCAGGAGGAGCAGCGCCACCACGAGCACGAGCGCGCCCGCCCAGATCCCGAGCCGGATCGCGCCACCCGCGGCGTCCTCGGAGGTCGCCCCGGACACCCCGCCGCCCTGGTCGACGTCGAGGGGATCGCGCGTCGGCGCGGACGAGGGCGCCGGCGCGGGGCGCGGCACCACCTGCGGCGCGGCCGGCGTGCCCGGCTCGCGCGAATAGCCGGGCGGCGTCCCCCGGCCCGCGGTCGGCTCGAACGCGAGCCACCCGGCGCCCGCGAAGTAGAGCTGCGGCCAGGCGTGGAGCTCGCGGTTGCTCACCGAGTAGTGCTCGCCGTCGCCGTCGTCGACCAGCTCGCCGGGCAGGTAGCCGATCGCGATCCGCGCCGGGATGCCGAGCGCCCGCGCCATCACGGTCATCGCGGCGGCGAAGTGCACGCAGAAGCCGGACTTCCGCTCGAGGAAGCTCGCGACGACCGCCATGCCGTCCGCCGAGTCCGCGTCCGGCGTCGATGTCGAGTAGCTGAAGCCGCCGTCGCTGCGCAGATAGGCCTGCAGCGCCCAGGCCTGCTCGAGCGCGGTCGTCGCCCCGCCGACGACGGTGTTCGCCGTGTCGAGGATGATCTGCGGGATCTCGTCGGGGAGCTCGAGGTCCGGGAGGATCCCGCGCGGGATCGTGCCGCCCGAGCGCGCCGCGATCGCCTCGGGCTCCGCGTCGATCGCGATGCTCTGCACGCGGTAGTCCTGGCCGGGCAGCCCCGCGCCGTCGATGCGCAGCGCGTAGTCGTTCCGGGCGGAGAACCAGCGGCCCTCGCCGCCCTCGACGGCGATCGCCGGGTACGGCGCGGGTGCCCAGTCGGCGTCCAGTCCGGCGATCTCGACCTCGACCTCGAAGCCGGCGGCCAGCTCGCCGAGCTGCGGGCCGAAGGGCGGGGCCATCGCGGTGCCGTCATCCAGCGGGGCCTCGGAGCCCTCGCGCCGGACCCACGTCGTGCCGTCGTAGTCCTCGAGCGTCGCGAGCTGGAGGTACGGCGCCGGGGCCCGGTCGGTCCGGAAGCGGAGCACCTCGTCCGGCGAGGCGTCGCGCAGGTCTCGCCCGAGGTCAACGAGCGAGGAGGCGCGGCCGGCGCCCTCGTCGAGCCAGGCGCCCTGCCACCAGCGCTGCTGCAGACCGGGGGTGAGCAGGGTGAGGCCGAGCGCGAGGGCCGTCGATGTGGCGATCACGACGAGCCCGGCGCCGCCGCGGGTGCCCCGGCGGATGCGCCCGTCGGCCCAGAGGACGAGGAGGTAGGCGAGCGCGACGCCGGCGAGCGGCAGCACGCCGATGCCCTGCGGGTCGAAGAACGCGGGCGCGGCGGCGATGAGCAGCAGGATCACGCCGACGAGCGCGGGGGCGAGGCAGCCGAGCAGGTCGAGCAGGATCGCGACCAGTCCGCCGACCGACACGATGAGGAAGAGCAGCTGCGGGATCGACGTCGCCGGCACGACGTCGTGCTCGACGGCGTACCGCGCGGCCTCGAGGAGCGTGCCGATCCGCGCGGCGCCCTCCGGGTTCGGTGTGATGCCGAAGGCCGCGGCCACGACGACGAGGTACAGCGCCAGGTCGGCGACCGAGGCGAGCAGCGGCGGGATGCCGAGCGTGCGCAGGACGGCCGGGACCAGGAGCAGGAGCGTGCCGATGCCGATGAGCGCCCACCACCAGGCCGCGCCCGCGAAGAGGCCGGCGAGCGCGCCGCTGGCCGCGAGCAGGGCGATCAGCAGCGCGCCGGTCATCGGCCAACGTCCGCGCCGGCTCGCCGAGCCGAGGCGCGTGGGCCGGGCGAGATCGGTCACGGCGCGCTCCCGCCGCGCCGGCCGGCGGTCTCGGCCGCCGCCCAGGCCTCGGCGACGCCCATCGCGGGCTCGACGACGACGCAGGCCCAGCCGGCCGCCTGCAGCCCGGGCCGCGCCTCGGCGGCGCGCTCGGTCAGCAGGAACGCGACGCAGGGCTCGGCGAGCCCGCGGAGCCCCGCGAGCTCGCTCCACCACTCGCTCGGCCCGCCGATCAGGACCGCGAACGCCGACGTGCCGGCGCCCCCGCGCCGCAGCGCGTCCGCGAAGGCGCCGATCGGATCCCCCGCGCGCCGGGCCGGGCGGATCCCGGCGAGCTCCGTGACGAGCAGACGCGCGCCGTCGGGCGGCTGGTACCCCGCGCCGTACGGCATCGCCTCCCCCTGCAGCTGCGCCTCGCCCGTCTCGACGACGCCGAGCGCGAAGCCGCGCGCGAGCGCGTGCGCGCCGATGGAGGCGACGAGCTCGATGCCGAGCTCGAACGCGTCGGAGGGCCGCACGAGCGGCGCGCCGACGGTGTCGAGCAGCAGCCAGCTCTGCGGGTTGCTGCGCTGCTCCTCCTGGCGCACCATGAGGCGCCCGCGCTTCGCGCTCGCCCGCCAGTTGATGCGCCGCAGCGGGTCGCCGCGCTGGTACTCGCGCGCCGAGACCTCGTCGACCGAGGGCGTCGTGCGGCGCATCACCACGAGCTCGGTGCCGCCCGCGGCCGAGTCGTCGAGCGGCGAGTCGTCGAGCGGGACGACGCGCGGGGACACCAGCAGCGTCGCCGCCTCGCCGATCGAGGCGTCGAGCCGCGCGAGGCCGAGGGCGTCGACGCGGCGCACCCGCAGCGGCCCCACCGCATAGCGGCCGCGCCGGGCCGCGCGGAGCGCGTACTGCACGACGCGCGTCGCGCCGGTCCCGGGCGCGGAGCGCATCGCGTGCCGCCGGTGCGCGACGAGGTCCGCCGGCAGCTCGTCGTGCCAGGCGCGCTCGACGAGCCCCGCGTCCGCGCCGCGCGCGACGATCACGACCTCGGCCTCGTCCCCGGCGCTCACCGCGTCCGGCCGGACCGAGCGACGCACCTCGATCCGCGGCCGCGACCAGCGCAGCGTCAGCAGCGAGCCGGCCACGGCGAGCACGAGCACCAGCCCGAGGAGCACGAGATCCTGTCGCCGGCCGGCGAGCCCGGCGACGACGAGCACGGCCCCGACCGCGGCGACCGCCCAGCCGCGCGCGGTCGGCCGGGGCGCGCGCCGCGGCGCGCGGAGCCCGCCCGGCTCGCTCACGTCACTGCACGACCGGGGCGGGCACGGTGCTCACGACGCTGCGGACGATCTCCTCGAGCAGCCGAGCGCCGTCGCGCTGCCGGCCGAGCGCGCGGCTCGTCGGGATGAGCCGATGGCTGAGCACCGCGACGGCGAGCGCCGCGAGGTCGTCCGGCAGCACGTAGCCGCGGTTCGCGAGCGCGGCGCGGGCCTTCGCCGCGCGGACGAGCTGCAGCGTCGCCCGCGGGCTCGCGCCGAGCCGCAGGTCGCGGTGCTGGCGCGTCGCCGTCGCGATGGCGACCGCGTACTCCTTGACGGCGGGCGCGACGAAGACGGCGCGGACGGCCTCGATCATCTCCCGCAGCATCTCCACCGAGACGACGGGCGCGATCGTCTCGAGCGGCTCGGCGAGGTCCCGCCGGTCGAGCATGTCGACCTCGCTCGCGCCGCTGGGGTAGCCCATCTCGATCCGCGCCATGAACCGGTCGCGCTGCGCCTCCGGGAGGGCGTAGGTGCCCTCCATCTCGATCGGGTTCTGCGTCGCCACGACGATGAAGGGGTCGAGCAGGTCGTAGGTGGTGCCGTCGACGGAGACCTGGCGCTCCTCCATGCTCTCCAGCAGCGCCGACTGCGTCTTCGGGCTGGCCCGGTTGATCTCGTCCGCGATGACGACGTTCGCGAACACCGCGCCCGGCTTGAACTCGAAGCGCCGCTCCGCCTGGTCGAACACCGAGACGCCGATGACATCGCTCGGCAGCAGGTCGGGCGTGAACTGGATCCGGTTGACGGAGCCGTCGACCGAGCGGGCGAGCGCCCGCGCGAGCATCGTCTTGCCGACGCCGGGCACGTCCTCGATGAGCAGGTGCCCCTCCGCGAGCAGGGTCGCCAGCGCCGTCACGACCGCGTCCCGCTTGCCCTCGATGACCTGTTCGACGGCGTGCGCGATCCGCGCTGCGAGCGTCGCCACCTCGGGGATCGTCATGCCCGCGGGTGCCGCGGCGTCGCCCACCAGCGGCGGATCGGCGATGAGCGGATCCTCTTCCGACCGGATCTGCGGCCCCCACTCGGTCAAGTCGTGCCCCCTCGCGCGCTGCGGACGTCGATACCGCCATCCTGCCCGGCGCCCGCGCCGAGCGCGAGGTGCAGGGGCGCCTTCACAGCCGCCCTCCGGCCTGATCGCGTCCGCTCAGGCGCGGAACTGCGGCGAGCCGAGCACCCGCTCGACGGTGATCTCGAGCACGACCCGCTCGGGGTTCGGCTGCGGCTTCCGGTATCGCGCCGCGTAGAGCTCCACCGCGAGCGCGACGTCCTCCGGCGCCTCCGAGATCCTGGCCGGGCCCTCGAAGCTGATCCAGCGCCCGCCATCGACGGTGTTCACGCTCGCCCGCCCGGTGCGCTCCACGTTGACGAACTTCTGCGAGCCGCGCGAGCCGATCACCCGCACCACGCCGTCGCGGTAGGTGATGCCGACCGGCACCGAATGGACGCGCCCGTCCCGCCCCACGGTCGACAGCGTCGCGAGGTGGTATTCGGCGAGGAACTCCAGCGCGGCGTCGGTGATCACCCCTCCAGCCTGACATGTCCGGAGGCCCGAGCCCGACCGCGGCCGGGGCGTCTGGATCCGCGCATCCGTCGCGGGAAGACGAAGAGCGACAGGGGTCGTTCGGTCTACCGAGCGATGAACGCCAGCGCCGAGACCCAGTGCCGGCGAGTGGTGGCTCCGACGGGCGTCGATCCCGTGACCTCACGATTTTCAGTCGTGCGCTCTACCAACTGAGCTACAGAGCCTTGCGTGGAAACGCCCCGCCCGCGAACGGGCGGGGCGACCTTCCGCGACCCTGACGGGACTTGAACCCGCGACCTCCGCCGTGACAGGGCGGCACGCTAACCAACTGCGCTACAGGGCCTTGTGTGTGAAACCAAGACGTATTGAATTGTGCCCCGTCGTGTGTGACCCCAACGGGATTCGAACCCGTGCTACCGCCGTGAAAGGGCGGCGTCCTAGGCCACTAAACGATGGGGCCGAGCACCCGGGAAGTCCGGTTACCGGCGTTCAAGCATAGGGCCCGACCCCCCGGTCTGCCAAACGCGCCGCGCTTCGCTTGGCTTCATCTCAAAGTTGAGGGTTAAGGTGTACCGGTCCGGGGCGGGATCCATCGGGAGCCCGCGCCGGGCGCATGCTGCGGAAGGGGCCGGGATGCGGAAGAGGGGCAGGGCGCTGGTCGGCGCCGTCATCCTGGCGTTCGCCGGCGCGTTCCTGGTGCCGACCGCCGCGCATGCCGACGACTATCCCACCTGGGACGACGTCATCGCCGCGCAGAACGACGAGGCGGCGCAGGCGGCCCTCGTCGAGCAGGCGCGCTCCCTCCTCGCCTGGCTCGACAGCGAGGTGCAGCGCACGAAGGCCGACCTCGAGGCGAAGGGCAAGCGCTGGCAGCAGCTCGACGCGCAGTACCAGGCGAAGTCCGCGGAGACCGCGCAGCTGCGCTCCCAGGCGCAGGTGGCGGAGTCGGTCGCGCTCGAGTCCGAGCAGCGCGCTGGACAGTGGGCCGCGCAGGTGGTCCGCATCGGCGGCACCGACCCGACGCTGAGCCTGTTCGCCGCCTCCGACCAGGCCGACGAGCTGCTGAGCGCGATCGGCGTCTCCTCGCGCATCTCCGACCAGGCGAACACGCTCTACGAGCAGGCGATCCAGCAGCGCAACACCGCGCAGTCGCTCACCGACCAGGCGGCGGTCATGGAGACGGAGCTGCAGCGCCTCGAGCAGGAGGCCGCAGCGGCCATGGCCGAGGCGCAGGCCGCGTCCGAGGCGGCGACGAAGGCCGTGCAGGAGCAGCGCCAGTACAAGGCGCAGCTCGAGGCGCAGCTCGCGGTGCTCGTCGAGAAGCGCGCCGTCACCGAGGCGGACTACCAGCGCGGCGTCGAGGTCCGCGCGCAGCAGCGCCTGGAGGAGCTCGGCGTCGACTGGGCCCAGGTCTCCCCGTCCGGCTGGTGGCGTCCGGCGGGCGGGTGGATCTCCTCGGGCTACGGCTATGCCGACGCGGGCTACGGCGGCTTCCACAAGGGCGTCGACCTCGCGCAGTCGTGCTGGAACCCGATCCTCGCCGCCCACTCGGGCACCGTGACGTTCGCGGGCTGGAACTCCGGCGGCTACGGCTACCTGACGATCATCGACCACGGCGGCGGCCTCGAGACGTGGTACGCGCACCAGCCCGAGGGCGGCCAGCTGGTCAGCGCCGGGCAGTGGGTCGAAGGCGGCCAGCAGATCGGCTACGTCGGCACGACCGGCAACTCGACGGGCTGCCACCTGCACTTCCAGGTGGAGATCTACGGCCAGCTCACCGACCCGGTCGAGTTCCTCGCCGCCGTCGGCATCTACATCTGATCCGAGAGCCGGGGCCTGCGCTGCGCGAGGCCCGGCCGCAGGATCAAGCGGGCAGCCCGCGATCCCGGCGTGCGAAGACCCGCGATCAGGTCAGTGCCCCTCGGCCTCGAACCGCTCGATCCCCTCGAGCACGACGCGCTCGGCGCCGGCCGCGTCGCCCCAGTCGCCGAGCTTGACCCACTTGCCCGGCTCGAGGTCCTTGTAGTGCTCGAAGAAGTGCTGGATCTCCTGCTTCGTCCGCTCCGGGACGTCCCCGATGTCCTGGATGTGCGCCCAGCGCGGGTCCTTCTCCGGCACCGCGATGACCTTGGTGTCGATCCCGCCGTCGTCCTCCATGTCGATGTAGCCGACCGGCCGCACCTTCACGCCGACGCCCGGGTAGACCGGCTCGAACAGCAGCACGAGCACGTCGACCGGGTCGCCGTCGAGCCCGAGCGTCCCCTCGAAGAAGCCGTAGTCGGTCGGGTAGACGAAGGGCGTGAAGAGGTAGCGGTCGAGGAACACCCGACCGGTCTCGTGGTCGACCTCGTACTTGTTCCGGCTGCCGGCGGGGATCTCGATGACGGCGTCGTAGGCGGCCATGTGCGCTCCTGGGTCTCGGGGGAAGTCCGGGGACTACCGTAGTCGAGTGCGACCGCGCCTGACTCCGGCGATGGCGGACGTGCGCCGCGCGGTTCGGGCCTCCCTCCTGACGCTCGTCGAGGAGCGCGAGGGGGCGGCGCGCTCCGAAGCCCCGCCAGCCCTGGTCCTGGTCGCGCTCTCCGGCGGCCCCGACTCGCTCGCGCTCGCCGCGGCGACCGCGTTCGAGGCGCCGCGCGCCGGACTCCGCGCGGGCGCGGTCGTCGTCGACCACGGCCTCCAGGAGGGCTCGGCGGAGATCGCGGAGCGCGCCGCCGCCGCCGCCCGCTCCCTCGGCCTCGCCCCGGTCATCGTCCGCCGCGTCGCCGTCCCCGCTCGCCGAGCCGTCACTCACGGGCCTCCGGAGGGCCGGAACGGGCACGTGAGCGACGGCTCGACGGAAGGCGGGGCGTCGTATCCGGGGCCCGAGGGGGCGGCGCGGGCAGCGAGGTACGCCGCGCTCGACGCCGTGCGGGCCGAGACCGCCGCCGCCGCGGTCCTGCTCGGGCACACGCTCGACGATCAGGCGGAGACGGTGCTGCTCGGCCTCGCCCGCGGCTCGGGCGCGGCGAGTCTGCAGGGCATGGCGCCGGTCGGCGGCGCCTACCGTCGGCCGCTCCTGGGGCTGCGCCGCGCGATCACCGCCGCCGCCTGCGCGGACCAGGGGCTCGAGCCGTGGGCGGACCCGCAGAACGCCGACCCCGCCTTCGCCCGGGTCCGGACGCGCCATCGCGTCTTGCCGGTCCTGGAGGCCGAGCTCGGCCCGGGGATCGCCGAGGCGCTCGCGCGCACCGCGGAGCAGCTGCGCGAGGACGCCGCCGCGCTCGACCACATGGTCGAGGAGATGATCGAGGATCTGGTGCTCGACGGCGCCGATCCGGTCACCGAGGAGCCGTACCCGGGCGGCGGCATCTCGCTCCCGGTCGCGGCGCTCGCGGCGAACCCGCCGGCGATCCGTCACCGGCTCATCCGCCGCGTCGTGCAGGCGGAGCTCGGCATCGCGCTCACCCGGGAGCGCACGCTCGAGGTGGCGCGGCTCGTGACCGACTGGCACGGGCAGGGCCCGATCGACCTGCCGGAGGCGCGGGCCGAGCGGATCGGGCCGCGGATCGTGTTCCGTCGGGCAGACTGACGGCATGGAGTTCTCCGACATCGAGTCCGACCTCGAGGACGTCCTGTTCACGCCCGAGGAGATCGCCGGCATCGTGACCCGGCTCGCGACCGAGGTGGACGCCGACTACGCCGACCGCGACCTGCTGCTCGTCGGCGTGCTCAAGGGCGCGGCGCCGTTCATGACCGACCTCGCCCGGCGCCTGAGGCGGCACGTCGAGCTCGACTGGATGGCGGTCTCCTCCTACGGCAAGGGCACCCAGTCCTCGGGCGTCGTCCGCATCCTCAAGGACCTCGACGCCGACGTGACCGGCCGCGACGTGCTCATCGCGGAGGACATCATCGACTCCGGCCTCACGCTCTCCTGGCTGAAGGAGAACCTGGAGTCCCGCGGGGCCCGCTCGGTGGAGATCTGCGCCCTGCTGCGCAAGCCGGCCGCGATGAAGGTGCAGGTGGACGCGCGGTACCTCGGCGCCGACATCCCGAACCGTTTCGTCGTCGGCTACGGCCTCGACTACGCGGAGCGGTACCGGAACCTGCGCGGCATCGCGGTCCTCGCGCCGCACGTCTACTCCTGATCGACGGTGCACTTGCGCCTGTTCGGCGGCGGCAACCATGCCCTGCGGTCGCAAGAGCACCGAGGAAGCGCAGGTTTAGCCCACAGCGGACACCCGGCCTACGGTGCACCGGCGGCGAGTAGCCTGAGACGACCATGAGTCTCAAGCGCATCTTCCGCGGGCCGATCATCTACATCCTGATCGCCATCGCCGTCGTGTGGATCGGCTCGAGCTGGCTCATGGGCTCCGGCATCAAGTCGGTCACGACGCAGCAGGGCCTCGGCTTCCTCGCCGCCGATCAGGTGCAGTCGGCCAAGATCATCGACGGCGAGCAGCGCGTCGACCTGACCCTCAAGACGGCGGATCCGACGTACGGCCAGAAGGTCCAGTTCTACTACGTGGCGCCCCGCGGCACGGATGTGGTGAACGCGATCGACGCGGCGAGCCTCGAGAGCTACGACGACGAGGTCCCGCAGACGAACGTCTTCATGAGCCTGCTGCTGACGCTCGTGCCGTTCCTCATCATCGGCGTCATCTTCTACTTCCTGCTCTCCCGGATGCAGGGCGGCGGCGGCCGCGTCATGCAGTTCGGCAAGTCGCGCGCGAAGCTCGTCGGCAAGGAGGCGCCGAAGGTCACCTTCGCGGACGTCGCCGGGGCGGACGAGGCGGTCGAGGAGCTCGACGAGATCAAGGACTTCCTCAAGGACCCGCAGCGCTTCCTCGCGGTCGGCGCGCGCATCCCGAAGGGCGTGCTGCTCTACGGCCCTCCCGGCACCGGCAAGACGCTCCTCGCGCGGGCGACGGCGGGCGAGGCGGGCGTGCCGTTCTACACGATCTCCGGCTCGGACTTCGTCGAGATGTTCGTCGGCGTCGGCGCGAGCCGCGTCCGGGACCTGTTCGAGCAGGCGAAGGCGAACTCGCCGGCGATCGTGTTCATCGACGAGATCGACGCGGTCGGCCGTCACCGCGGCGCCGGCATCGGCGGCGGCAACGACGAGCGCGAGCAGACGCTGAACCAGCTCCTGGTGGAGATGGACGGCTTCGACCCGAAGACCAACGTCATCATCATGGCGGCGACGAACCGCCCCGACGTGCTCGACCCCGCGCTGCTGCGCCCGGGCCGCTTCGACCGGCAGATCGGCGTCGACGCGCCGGACCTGCAGGGCCGCAAGCAGATCCTCGAGGTGCACGCGAAGGGCAAGCCGATGGCGGCGAGCGTCGACCTCGAGGTGCTCGCCCGCAAGACCCCGGGCTTCACCGGCGCCGACCTGGCGAACGTGCTCAACGAGGCCGCGCTGCTGACCGCGCGCTCGCACGCGCAGCTCATCGACAACCGCGCGCTCGACGAGGCGGTCGACCGCGTGATGGCCGGACCGCAGCGCCGCACCCGCGTCATGAAGGACAAGGAGAAACTCATCACCGCGTACCACGAGGGCGGCCACGCCCTCGCCGCCGCGGCCATGAACTACTCCGACCCGGTCACCAAGATCACGATCCTGCCGCGCGGCCGCGCCCTCGGCTACACGATGGTGCTCCCGGTCGAGGACAAGTACTCGGTCACCCGGAACGAGCTGCTCGACCAGCTGACCTACGCGATGGGCGGCCGCGTCGCCGAGGAGATCGTCTTCCACGACCCGACGACGGGTGCCGGCAACGACATCGAGAAGGCCACCCGGATCGCCCGCAAGATGGTCACCGAGTACGGCATGAGCGCGAAGGTCGGCGCGGTGAAGCTCGGCTCGCAGAACTCCGAGCCGTTCCTCGGGCGCGACCTCGGGCACCAGGCCGACTACTCGGACGAGGTCGCCGCGACGATCGACGAGGAGGTGCGCGGACTCATCGAGCAGGCGCACGACGAGGCCTGGCAGGTGCTCAACGACAACCGCGACATCCTCGACCGGCTCGCGAGCGAGCTGCTCGAGAAGGAGACGCTCGACCACCTGCAGATCGCGGAGATCTTCTCCCAGGTGCGGAAGCTGCCCGAGCGCCCGCAGTGGCTCTCGAGCCCGGCCCGGCCGGTGTCGAACCGCCCGCCGGTCGGGATGCCCGGCCGCGAGCCGATCGCCGCGAGCGTCGCGGAGGAGGAGGCGGCCGACAAGCCGAAGGCGAAGAAGCGCGCCCCCCGTCCGTCGACGAAGCCCGCGACCGCCTGACGTCTAGGGTGGTGGAGCCTGTCGAATCCACCCGGGAGGGGCCGCCCATGATCGACTCCGGCCGCATCGAGGCGGCGGTGGCCGAGATCCTCGCCGCCATCGGCGAGGACCCGTCGCGCGACGGGCTCGAGCAGACGCCTCGCCGAGTGGCGACCGCCTATGCGGAGCTGTTCGCCGGGATCGGGCAGGACCCCGCCGAGGCGCTCGCGGCCCGCTCGGACTTCCCGGACTCCGGAGAGCGCGCCGGTGAGGTCGTCGTGCTGCGCAACATCGAGTTCCGCTCGATGTGCGAGCACCACCTGCTGCCGTTCCTCGGCCAGGCGCACGTCGCCTACCTCCCCGGCGATCGCTTCGCGGGCCTCGGCGCGCTCGCCCGGGCGGTCGAGATCGCGGCGGCGAGGCCGACGCTGCAGGAGCGCCTCACCGAGGACATCGCGGACGCGATCGTGCGCGGGCTCGGCGCCCGCGGCGCGCTCGTCGTGCTGGAGGCGGCCCATGGCTGCGTGTCCGCCCGCGGACCCCGGCTGGAGGCGGCCCGCACCGTGACGCTCGCCGCCCGCGGCGCGCTCGAGGAGCCGGTCCGTCGCGCCGAGGTGCTCGCGCTGATGGGAGCGCCCAGGTGACGCTCGTCGTCGGCGTCCTCAACGTCACGCCCGACTCGTTCAGCGACGGCGGCGAGCACTTCGACACCGATGCCGCGATCGCGCACGGTCTCGCGCTCGTCGCCGACGGCGCCGACTGGGTCGACGTCGGCGGGGAGTCGACCGCGCCCGGCCGGGCCCCGCTCTCGCCCGAGGAGGAGCAGCGGCGGGTGCTCGCGGTCGTCGCGACGCTCGTCGCGGAGGGCGTCCGGATCAGCATCGACACCTACCATGCCGCGACCGCCGAGGCCGCGGTCGCGGCCGGAGCGGAGATCGTCAACGACGTCTTCGGCAGCGATCCGGCGATGCCGGCGGTGATCGCGGCGACGGGCGCCCGCTACGTGACGATGCACTCCTTCGGCGCGCCGACGACGCCGCACCGCTACGACGACGTCGTCGAGGATGTGCGGACCGAGCTGCTGCGGCGCGCTGCGGCGCTCGAGGCGGCGGGCGTCGACCGGGATCGGGTGATCCTCGACCCGGGCCTCGGCTTCTCGAAGGAGCCGGCGGAGAACTGGGCCCTGCTGCGGGCGACGGCGCGGCTCGCCGAGACGGGCTACCCGATCCTCATCGGCACGTCGCGGAAGCGCTTCGTGCGCCGGGTGGTCGGGGACGCCGTGGCCGACCGGGACCTCGCGACCGCGGTGACGAGCGCGCTCGCGGCGCGGGCGGGCGCGTGGGGGGTGCGGGTGCACGACGTGCGGGCGACCCGGATCGCCCTCGACGTCGCCGCGGCGTGGGAGGGGGCCGCATGACGAGGCTGGATCGGCTGACCCTCACGGGCCTCCGCGCGCACGGCCACCACGGCGTCTACGAGCACGAGCGCGAGAACGGCCAGCCCTTCGTCGTCGACGTCACGGTGCACCTCGACCTGTCGACGGCCGGCGCGGCCGACGCGCTCGCCGAGACGATCCACTACGGCGAGCTCGCCGAGGACATCGTCGGCGCGATCGAGCGCGAGCCGGTCGACCTCATCGAGACGCTCGCGGAGCGCATCGCGCTCCTCGTGCTCCGCCGCCGGCCGGCACGGCTCGTCGACGTCACCGTCCACAAGCCCGAGGCGCCGATCCCGGTCCCCTTCGAGGACGTCACGGTCACCATCCAGCGCCAGTGGACCCGGGCGGTCGTCGCCCTCGGCGCGAACCTCGGGGACCGCGAGGCGACCGTCCGGCAGGCGGTGCTCGCGCTCGCCGCGCATCCCGCGATGCGCGTCCTCGCCGCCTCGCCGATCGTCGAGACGCCCGCGCTGAGGCCGGAGGGCGTCGACGAGGCGGCGCCCGCCTACCTCAACGCCGTCGTCGAGGTCGACACCGTGCTCCCGCCGCGGGCGCTCCTCGCGGAGCTGCACCGGATCGAGGCGGCGCACGGCCGGACGCGCGAGGTCCACTGGGGCGACCGGACGCTCGACCTCGACCTCGTCACCTACGGCCGGGAGCGGATCGCGGACCCGGGGCTCGTCGTCCCGCACCCGCGCGCCCACGAGCGCGCCTTCGTCCTCGCCCCGTGGGCGGCCATGGACGAGCACGCCGTCCTGCCGGGCCGCGGCGCGGTCGTGGACCTGCTCGCCGAGGTCATCGAGCGCACCGGCGAGCGCGTCGACCCGTATCCCGCGGAGCCGCTGGCATGACCCGGACCAGGCCGTGGACGCTCGTCCTCATCGGGGTCGGCGGGATCGTCGTCGGCTGGCTGCTCGAGCTGCTGCTCGTCTCGCTCGGCCGCGCCGTGCTCGTCCCGCCCTACCCGCTCGCCGCGGCGCTCGTCGTGCTCGCCGTCGCGGTCGTCGCGGTCGCCGTACCGGTGCGCCGCGTCGCGCGCGGGACCCCCGGGGCGCGGGTGGACCCGTTCTACGCGACGCGGGTCGTCGTGCTCGCGAAGACGGCGAGCATCGCGGCCGCGGGCTTCGCGGGGCTCTTCGGCGGCGCGCTCGTCTTCGTCGCCACGCGGCCGGTCGTCGTCGACGACCTGCTGTGGAAGTCGATCGCCGGGCTCGCCGCGAGCGCCGCGCTGCTCGTCGCCGGGCTCGTCGCCGAGTCGATGTGCCGGATCCCGCCCGGCGGCGACGACGAGGCGACGCCGGGCGGGGACGTGCTCCCGGGGGCGACCTCGTGACCGCCCTCGCGGCGGACGGGGCGGAGGCCTGGCAGCGCGTCTCGCCGCGGTACCTCTGGGTCGACCTCCTCGGTCGGCTCGTCCCCGGCGTGATCATCGTCGGCGGGCTCAGCGTGATCCCCCTCGCCTCGCGGACGGCCTGGCTCTGGGTGCTGCCGGCGGCCGCGTTCGTCGTCTTCGTCCTCGTGCTCGCCTTCACCCCGAGGCGGGTCCGCTCGATCGGCTACCGGCTCCGCGAGGACGACCTGGTGTTCCGACGGGGCATCATGTGGCACCGCGTCGTCGCCGTCCCCTATGGCCGGATGCAGCTGGTGGACGTGAGCCGCGGCCCGCTCGCCCGGGCGTTCGGGCTCGCCGAGCTGCGGTTCATCACCGCCGCCGCGACGACCGGCGTCACCATCCCCGGCCTGCCGGAGGCGGACGCCGAGGTGCTCCGCGACCGGCTCGTGGCGCTCGCCGAGAGCCGCCGGGCCGCCCTGTGAGGATCGTCCCGTGAGCGAGTCGGCGGGCACGACGATCGACCAGCGTCATCCCTGGCGCCGCCTCCACCCCGCGACCCCGCTGCTGCGCGGCGGCATCTTCGTGCTCGCCGTCATCGGCTTCGTCCTCGTCCAGTTCCGCGACCTCTGGATCGGACTCTTCGTCGGTCAGGTGGTCGGCGAGGAGGTCCGCGAGGACCCGGCGACGCACTGGATCCTCACCCACGGCCCGCTCGCGGTGGCGATCCTCGTCGCCGCGCTGCTCCTCGTGGTCGGCTTCGGCTGGCTCGCCTGGCGCATGCACGACTACCGGGTGACCGACGAGCTCATCGAGGAGCGCGAGGGGGTGATCTGGCGCCGGCACCGCCGCGGCCGGCTCGACCGGCTGCAGGGCGTCGACGTCGTCCGCCCGTTCATCCCGCGGCTCTTCGGCGCCGCCCGTCTCGAGATCTCGATGGCCGGCAGCGACGGCAGCATCAAGCTCTCCTACGTCGCCTCGACGCACGCCGACGAGCTCCGCGCGGAGATCCTCGCGGCGGCGTCCGAGTCCCGCGCCGCGAGCGATCCGTCCCGAGATCGGTCCCGAGATCGGTCCCCGAGCGAGCCGGAGGGGAGTCGAAGGGACGATCCCGCCCCGGCCCGTGGCACCCGCGTCGGCGACGCGATCGCCGCGCGCGCGGGGGAGCTCCTCGCGCCCGAGCTCACGGAGCCGGTCGCGCCCGAGTCGCTCGTCGAGATGCATCCCGGGCGCCTCGTCGGCGCGACCGCCCTCCGCTTCGGGCCGGTGCTCGTGATCGTCCTCGCGGCGACCATCGCGCTCGGCATCCTCCGCCCGCTCTCGCTGCTCGCGTTCATCCCCGTGCTCATCGCGTTCTGGACGGTCGCGGTGCGGGAGATCGTCCGCTCGCTGCGCTACTCCATCGCGGCGACGCCGGACGGCATCCGGGTCGGCTTCGGCCTGCTCTCGACCCGCAACGAGACGCTGCCGCCCGGCCGCATCCACGCCGTCGAGCTCGTGCAGCCGCTGCTCTGGCGACCGTTCGGCTGGTGGCGGGTGCGGATCAACCGCGCCTCGAGCTCGGGGCCCGGTGCGGCGGGCCAGGCGAACACCACGCTGCTCCCCGTCGGCACGATCGAGGAGGTCCTCCGCGTCGTCGGCCTGGTGCTCCCGGGCTGGACCGAGCCGGCGGCCTTCACGACGAGTTCCGAACGCGGCCGCTGGATCCGCTGGTTCTCCTGGCGACGCAACGGCTTCGCCTTCGACGAGCGCACCGTCGTCATCCGCCGCGGGCAGCTCTGGCGCACCCTGACCCTCGTGCCGCTCGCCCGCGTGCAGTCGGTGGGGATCCAGGACGGGCCGCTCACGCGCGCGATGGGGCTCGCGCGAGTCGACGTCCACACCGTCGCCGGCGTCGTGAACGCGCACGTCGGCGCGCTCGACGCCGGGGACGCGGTCGGCATGTGGGCGCTGACGCAGCGGCGGACGCTGGAGGCGATGGCGTGACGCGGCACCCCGGAGCCGCGCGGCGGGTGGCGGCGCGATGACCGAGCGCAGCGGGCGCCTCGATGTCGGCGTCGTCGGGGCGGGCCGCGTCGGGCCCGTCCTGGCCGCGGGACTCGCGGGCGCGGGCCACCGGATCGCCGGCGTCGCGACCACCTCGAGCGTCGGTCGCGACCGCGTCGAGGCGCTGCTCGGCGCCGCGCCGATCCTCGACCTGCCGACGCTCCTGGCCCGCAGCGACCTCGTCGTCCTGGCGATCCCCGCCTCGGAGATCGCGCCACTCGTCGGCGGGCTCGCCGAGGCCGGCCACTGGCGGGCCGGGACCCTCCTCGCGCACACCGCCGCCGAGCTCGGCACCGCGGTGCTGCGGCCCGCCGTCGAGCGCGGCGCCATCCCGCTCGCGATCCATCCCGCGATCGTCTTCACCGGCACCTCGCTGGACCTGGTGCGGCTGCGGGACGCCGTGTGCGCGGTCACCGCGCCCGCGCCCGTGCTGCCGATCGCGCAGGCGCTCGTCGTCGAGCTCGGCGCGGAGCCGGTCGTGATCGCGGAGGACGACCGGCCGGCGTATGCGGAGGCCGTCGCGACGGCGACGGCGTTCTCCGCCTCGATCGTCGGCCAGAGCCTCGACATCCTCGCCCGGATCGGCGTCGAGCGACCGGGCGGGGTCGTCGCGCCGCTCATCCGCTCGAGCGTCGACGAGGCGCTCCGCGTCGCACCGCCCCCGGCCGACAGCGCGGGCTGAGCGATGGCCGCGCGGCTGAGTTCCAGGCCCCGATTCCTCAGCCGGATCGGAGAACCTCAGCCGGGTTAGGCTCGGGGGCGTGGCGCCGCGCATCATCGACACGATCGCGGCCGTCCGCGAGGCGGTCGCGGCGGCGCGCGCCGCGGGTCGAGGGATCGCCCTGGTCCCGACGATGGGCGCCCTCCATCCCGGCCATCTCGCGCACGTCGAGCGTCTCCGCGCGGTCGACGCGACGGCGTTCGTCGTCGTCTCCGTCTTCGTCAACCCGCTGCAGTTCGGCGCCGGCGAGGACTTCGAGCGCTACCCGCGCACGCTCGACGACGACGTCGCGAAGCTCGCGGCCGTCGGCGCCGACGCGGTCTTCGCGCCCGGCGTCGGGGAGATGTACCCGGACGGCGGGACGCAGGTCACGGTGTCGGGCGGGCCGGTCGCCGCGAGCTTCGAGGGCGCCGCGCGGCCGGGGCACTTCGACGGCGCGCTCACGGTCGTCGCCAAGCTGCTGCAGATCGTCGCGCCCGACCGCGCGACCTTCGGCCGGAAGGACGCCCAGCAGCTCTGGCTCGTCGAGCGGATGGTCCGCGATCTCGACTTCCCGGTCGAGATCGTCGAGATCGAGACGGTGCGGGAGCCCGACGGCCTCGCGATGTCGAGCCGGAACCGGTTCCTGTCCGCGGCGGAGCGCCATGCGGCGCTCGCGCTGAGCCGGTCGCTGCGCGCCGCGGAGTCGGAGGCGGACGCCGGCATCGACGCGGTGCTCGCGGCCGCGCAGTCGGTGCTCGCGGGGGCGCCGGGGGTCGAGCTCGGCTATCTCGCGGTCGTCGACGCCGCGACGTTCGAGCCCGTGCCCGACGGCTTCCGCGGGCCGGTGATCGCGCTCGTCGCCGCTCGCGTCGGCACCACGCGTCTGATCGACAACGCCCGATTCCGCCTCGCCTGACCACCGTCACCTCCCCGAGCCGTCACTCATCGCCCGCTCCGGGAGCGAAACCGGCCGATGAGTGACGGCTCGGCGAAGGGATCGGGCGGGAAAGCTAGGCTTGGACGTCGTGACCGAGGAGACGCCAGACGAGGCCGCCGAGCCGAGGGCTGAGGGGATCGCCGACGAGACGGACCTCTCGTCGCCCGAGGTCGAGGAGCAGATGGGCGTCCGGCTCGGCAAGCGCGAGCGGATCCTCGGCTCCGGCGCGGAGGCCTACCCGGTCACCGTCCCGATCACGACGACGATCGCGGCCGTCCGCGCCGCGCACCCCGAGCTCCCGCCGGACACGCAGACGGGCGAGCTGGTCGGCATCGCGGGTCGCGTCGTGTTCCAGCGCGACACCGGCAAGCTGTCGTTCGTCTCCCTGCAGGGCGGCGACGGCCAGCGCATCCAGGCGATGCTCTCGGCCGCGGTGGTCGGCCAGGACTCGCTCGACGAGTTCAAGTCGACGATCGACCTCGGCGACCACCTGTTCGTGCACGGCGAGGTCGTGTCGAGCCGGCGCGGCGAGCTGAGCGTCATGGTCGACGAGTGGCGCCTCGCGGCGAAGGCGCTGCGGCCGCTGCCGAACATGTACCGGGAGCTCTCCGAGGAGTCCCGCGTCCGCAGCCGCTTCCTCGACCTCATCGTGCGGGAGCGCGCGCGGGAGACGGTGCGCGCGCGGGCGACGGTCAACGCGAGCCTCCGCGCGACGTTCGCCGAGCACGGCTACCTCGAGGTCGAGACGCCCATGCTGCAGGTGCAGCACGGCGGCGCGAGCGCCCGGCCCTTCGTCACCGAGTCGAACGCCTTCGACACCGAGCTCTACCTGCGCATCGCCCCGGAGCTCTTCCTCAAGCGCGCGGTGGTCGGCGGCCTCGAGCGCGTCTTCGAGATCAACCGCAACTTCCGCAACGAGGGCGCCGACTCCACCCACAGCCCCGAGTTCGTCATGATCGAGGCGTACGAGGCCTATGCCGACTACGAGCGGATGGCCGACCTCACGCAGGAGCTGGTGCAGAACGCGGCGCGCGCGGTCGCGGGGTCGCTGGTCGTGACGTGGGCCGACGGCACCGAGTACGACCTCGGCGGGCAGTGGGACCGGATCCGGATGTACGAGTCGCTGAGCGACGCGAGCGGCCGGACCGTCACGCCGGAGACGCCGTTCGAGGAGCTCGAGGCGTGGGCGGGCGAGCTCGGGATCGAGGTGCGGCACCCGATCCACGGCAAGTACGTCGAGGAGCTGTGGGAGCACTTCGTCAAGCCGGACCTCGTGCGGCCGACCTTCGTCATGGACTTCCCGGTCGACACCTCGCCGCTTGTGCGCGACCACCGCTCCACCCCGGGCGTGGTGGAGAAGTGGGACCTGTACACGCGCGGCTTCGAGCTCGCCACGGGCTACTCCGAGCTCGTCGACCCGGTCATCCAGCGGGAGCGCTTCGTCGAGCAGGCGCGGCTCGCCGGCCGGGGCGACGACGAGGCGATGCGGCTCGACGAGGAGTTCCTCCGCGCGCTCGAGCACGGCATGCCGCCGACGGGCGGCATCGGCCTCGGCCTGGACCGGCTGCTCATGGCGATCACCGGCCTCGGCATCCGCGAGACGATCCTGTTCCCCCTCGTGAAGTAAGTGGACCGCAACACCTCCCGCTGGATCATGGGCGCCGCGCTCGCGGTGCTCGTCCTGGGCGTCGTGCTCTGGTTCGTCGTCCAGGGCGCCGGCTGAGGAGACGGTCGGGACCTCTCGAGACCGCCCGCGTAGACTCACTCCGTGCCGCAGGAGTTCTGGGCGAACGCCGTCTACTCGCTGATCCCGACGATCGTGCTCGGGCTGCTGTTCTGGCTCATCATCCGCAGCCTGCTGCGCGCCGACCGCAGTGAGCGGGCCGTCGCCGCCCGGATCGAGGCCGAGGAGCGCGCGAAGGCGGGCCTGCCCCCGACGCCGACGGCCTGAGGCCCCCGTCAGGCGTCGTCGGGTGCGATCACCTCGCAGCTCGCATGGCTGCGCGCGGCGCGTGCCAGTGGCAGATCGGTCGTGACGAGCGCGACCCCGAGCCGCTCCGCGAGCGCGACATAGCTCGCGTCGTAGGCGGTGAAGTTCTCGCGTAGCTCCCAGATCCGCTCGGCGAGTTCGGAATGCTCGAATCGGGTGAGGCCGGGAGTGTCGATGAGCAGCGCGAGCCGGTCCTCGGCATCCTCGACAGAGATGCGCCCCCCGCGCGCATGGGCGCGAAGGGTCTGAAGGAGCTCGAGGTCGATCAAGGCCGGAGCGGCGAACTCGTGGTCTGCGACGCGCCCGCTGAGGCGGTGCTTCGTCCCGGCGACGTCATCGAGCAGTGCCGAAGCATCGATGACGAGGGTCATTCGTCGTCTCCCGGCAGCGGTCCGCGCGCCTCACGGATCGTGGCCACGATCGACTCGTGCGTCAGGCCCGGAATCGGTTCGGGCCGCCGCGCTCGCCATGCCGCTCGCGCGGCGCGCAGATCGGTGATCCGGGCGAGCTCGAGCCGCAGGAACGCCGACAGTGAGAGCCCGCGCTCATCGGCCATCCGCACGAGCGCCTCGTAGAGGTCGGGATCCACGTCCCGGACCTGGATCGTCCTGCCCTCAGCCATCACCTCAGGATACGCGATTGCATGCATGCCAGCCACGTTTGCATGCAGTTCGAGTCGCTGCAACCGGGCTCCGCGCGTTCCGTGGAAAGCCAGTTGCGCGCCCGCGCTGTGGAGGATGCAGCGCCCGAGCGGTGCGATCCCTCGGACCTCCTCAGTCCCCGAGGACGAGGAGGTCGCCCGGCGCGCAGTCGAGCGCCTCGCAGATCGCCGTGAGCGTCGAGAACCGAATCGCCCGGGCGCGGTCGTTCTTCAGCACCGAGAGGTTGACGACCGAGACGCCGACGAGCTCGCTCAGCCGGGTGAGCGTCATGCCGCGCGCCTCGAGCAGCTCGTCGAGCCGGCAGTGCACCCGTCCCGCGTCGTCCGCGTCCGCCGGCGCCATCAGACGAGGCCCTCCGTGTCGCGCTGCAGGCGCTCGGCGTGGCGGAACGCGGCCGCGAGGGCGCCGAAGGCGAGGAACGGCAGCACCGGCCAGACGTCGATCGTGAGGAGCCCCGCGGGGGTCGGCCAGTGCGTGCCGAGCGCGGTGCCGAGGCCGTACGGGGCGACCTGCTCGGCCGCGGCGACGCCGCCGAGCTGGTGCGCGATCTGCCAGGCGAAGCCGCCGAGGAGCGCGAGGACGGCGAGGAGCCAGAACATCCGCCCGGCGCCGGCGAGCCCGCGGCCGGCGCGGAGGCTGCGGCAGAGCCGCACGACCACGAGCGCGACGACGACGATCGCGCCGCCCTGGATGACGGCGGTGACGACCGTCCAGATCCGCGCCGCCGGCGCGAGGTCGGTGATCAGCGCACTCGCCTCGGTGTAGCCGCCGCCGGTCACGAACGAGACCCCGCCGATGCGGTCCTGCGGCACCGGGAGCTCCGGCCAGTACGGCGCGGTGAGGATCGGGACGGGCCAGGCGCCGAGCCCGATCGCGATCGCCGCCAGGATGGTGCTGACGGCGGTCGCGACGATGACGATCCAGCCGACGGCGATCGCCGCGGTGACGAGACCGCCGCCGCCCGCTCCCCCCTCGCCCGAGGCGGTGCGGCGCCGCCGTGTGCGGATCGCGAGGGGGATCGTGATCGCGCCGGCGAGGACGGCGCCGCCGAGGAGGATGAGCGACCAGGCGGGGATGGCGTGCATGCGGGACTCTTCTCGAAGATGGCTCGGGCGTCAGTTCATAACGATGAACGATATTATCGAATAACGTTATGATGTGACGCGGGCCGGTCCTTGTCAAGCGCTCCGCCCCTGGCGAACACGGGCACATGCCCGCGGGTCGCGGCGTTAGCCTCGATGAACGGCGCCGACCGCGCGCCGCGCTGAGGAGTTGCCGCAGATGTTCGAGCGTTTCACCGACCGAGCCCGTCGTGTCGTCGTCCTGGCCCAGGAAGAGGCCAAGATGCTCAACCACAACTACATCGGCACCGAGCACATCCTCCTCGGCCTCATCCACGAGGGCGAGGGCGTCGCCGCCAAGGCGCTCGAGTCCCTCGGCATCTCGCTCGACGCGGTCCGCGAGCAGGTCCAGGACATCATCGGCCAGGGTCAGCAGCAGCCCACCGGCCACATCCCGTTCACCCCCCGGGCGAAGAAGGTGCTCGAGCTGAGCCTGCGCGAGGCGCTGCAGCTCGGCCACAACTACATCGGCACGGAGCACATCCTGCTCGGCCTCATCCGCGAGGGCGAGGGCGTCGCTGCGCAGGTGCTCATCAAGCTCGGCGCCGACCTGAACAAGGTGCGCCAGCAGGTCATCCAGCTGCTCTCCGGCTACCAGGGCAAGGAGGCCGTGGCGGTCGGCGGGCAGAACGAGCAGAGCGCCGGCGCGGACAAGGGCTCCCAGGTCCTCGACCAGTTCGGCCGCAACCTCACGCAGGCGGCCCGCGAGGGCAAGCTCGACCCGGTGATCGGACGCGAGAAGGAGATGGAGCGGGTCATGCAGATCCTCTCCCGCCGCTCGAAGAACAACCCGGTCCTGATCGGCGAGCCCGGCGTCGGCAAGACCGCCGTCGTCGAGGGCCTCGCGCAGGCCATCGTCAAGGGCGAGGTGCCGGAGACGCTCAAGGACAAGCAGCTCTACTCGCTCGACCTCGGCAGCCTCATCGCGGGCAGCCGCTACCGCGGCGACTTCGAGGAGCGCCTCAAGAAGGTGACGAAGGAGATCCGCACCCGCGGCGACATCATCGTCTTCATCGACGAGATCCACACCCTCGTCGGCGCCGGCGCGGCGGAGGGCGCGATCGACGCGGCCAGCATCCTCAAGCCGCTGCTCGCGCGCGGCGAGCTGCAGACGATCGGCGCGACGACGCTCGACGAGTACCGGAAGCACTTCGAGAAGGACGCCGCGCTCGAGCGCCGCTTCCAGCCGGTGCAGGTCCAGGAGCCGTCGATCCCGCACGCGATCAACATCCTCAAGGGCCTCCGCGACAAGTACGAGGCCTTCCACAAGGTCTCGATCACCGACGACGCGATCGTCGCGGCGGCGAAGCTCGCCGACCGCTACGTGCAGGACCGCTTCCTGCCGGACAAGGCGATCGACCTGATCGACGAGGCCGGCGCCCGCCTGCGCCTGAGCATCCTCAGCTCGCCCCCCGAGCTGCGCGCCTTCGACGAGAAGATCGCCGATGTCCGCGCCCGCAAGGAGGCCGCGATCGAGGACCAGGACTTCGAGAAGGCGGCGAGCCTGCGCGACGAGGAGAAGAACCTCCTCGGCGAGCGGCTGCGCCTCGAGAAGCAGTGGAAGGCCGGCGAGATGGGCGCGACCGGCACGGTCGACGAGGGCATCATCGCCGAGGTGCTCGCCGCGGCGACCGGCATCCCCGTGTTCAAGCTCACGGAGGAGGAGACGGCGCGGCTGCGCTTCATGGAGCAGGCGCTGCACGAGCGGGTCATCGGCCAGGAGGAGGCCATCTCGGTCCTCTCCAAGTCGATCCGCCGCACCCGCGCCGGGCTCAAGGACCCGAAGCGCCCCGGCGGCTCGTTCATCTTCGCCGGGCCGACCGGCGTCGGGAAGACCGAGCTCGCGAAGGCGCTCGCCGAGTTCCTGTTCGACGACGAGGACGCCCTCATCACGCTCGACATGTCGGAGTACGGCGAGAAGCACACCGCCTCGCGGCTCTTCGGCGCCCCTCCCGGCTTCGTCGGCTTCGAGGAGGGCGGTCAGCTCACCGAGAAGGTGCGGCGCAAGCCGTTCTCCGTCGTGCTCTTCGACGAGATCGAGAAGGCGCACCCGGACATCTTCAACTCGCTGCTGCAGGTGCTCGAGGAGGGCCGTCTCACCGACGGCCAGGGCCGGGTCGTGGACTTCAAGAACACGATCATCATCATGACGACGAACCTCGGCACGAAGGACATCACGAACGGGCCCGTCGGCTTCCAGGCCGAGGGGAACCAGAAGAACGACTACGACCGGATGGCCGGCAAGGTCAAGGAGGAGCTCAAGAAGAACTTCCGCCCGGAGTTCCTCAACCGCGTCGACGAGATCATCGTCTTCCCGCACCTCACCCACGAGGAGCTGCTCCAGGTCGTCGACCTCTTCATCAAGCGGCTCAAGGACCGCCTCTACGAGCGCGACATGTCGATCGAGGTCACCCTCGGGGCGAAGGAGCGGCTCGCGGAGATCGGCTGGGACCCGTCGCTCGGCGCTCGGCCGCTGCGCCGCGCGGTGCAGCACGAGGTCGAGGACCCGATGTCGGAGAAGGTGCTCTACGGCGAGTTCAAGACGGGCGACCACGTGAAGGTCGACTTCGTCGACGGCGAGTTCGTGTTCACCGCGGCGCCCCGCGAAGGGGTGGCGCCCGCGGCCGCCGCGGTGGCGTCGGAGGCCTGAGGCCTCCTCAGCGACCGGACTTGGCCGCGAGGTACGCCTCGCCGACCGCTGCGGTCGCCTCGGCATAGGCCGCGTGGAACGATCGGATCGCCTCCGAGACGTCCTCGCCGTCCGCGGCGAGCGCTCGGAGGCGATCGACGAACGCGTCCCTCGCGACGGCGTAGGCGCGCAGCACCGCGTCCAAGTCGAGGCTCGTGCCGATCGCGGCGCTCAGGCCGACGTTCCGCGCGGCGGCCATCGTCGTCGGCTCGCCGCGGAGCGCCCGGATCGCCTCGTCGGCGTTCTGCCGCACGTACGGTCCGAGCATCGAGGCGGCGAGCGGGTCGTCGCGGTATGCCGGCACCTCCTCCAGGATCCGCGCCGTGACCCGATCGCACGCGTCGTCGATCTCGCTCGCGAGTCGATCGACGGCATTGGGCACCGGGCCAAGATAGCCCGGTTCGCGGGGGCGACCCGAGCGGGGCGCGGTACTACTCCGCCGGGTCGAGCTCCGAGGCGACGAGCGCCGCGAACGAGTCGGCGACCGCCTCCGCGTCGTCGCCGGTCACGGTGACGACGACCTCGTCCCCGTGGCCCACGCCGAGCGTGAGCAGCAGCAGCACGCTCGCGGCGTTGACGGCCTTGCCGCTCGGCGCCGCGAGCGTGATGGCGTGGCCGGAGTCGGTCGCCGCCTTCGCGATGGCGGCGGCGGGCCGGGCGTGGAGCCCGACCGCGGATCCGAACGCGACGGTGCGGACTGCTTCGCTCATGGGTTGCCTCCTGTCGGTCATGCGCCCGCGGCGCGCACGACGATCGGCCCTGCGGCCTCCGCCTCGCTCGCGAGCTCCGGGTTCACACCGCTGTCGGTGATGATCGTCTCGACCGCGGCGAGCGGGGCGATGCGCCCGAACTCCTCGCGGCCGAACTTCGAGTGGTCGGCGAGCACGACGGTGCGCCGGCTCGCGCGGATCATGGCGGACTTGACGGCCGCCTCGGCGAGGTCGCCCGTGGTGAGCCCGCGCTCGGGCGTGATGCCGTTGACGCTGACGAACGCGATGTCGACGGAGACCATGCCGATCATCTGGTGCGTCCAGGTGCCGACGGAGCTCAGGGTCTCGTGGTTGAACTGGCCGCCGAGCAGGTGGACGGCGGTGGCGGGCTTCGCGGCGAGCGCCATCGCGACCGGGAGCGAGTGCGTGACGACCGTGAGCGCGAGGTCGTCGGGGATCAGCTCGGCGAGCCGCAGGGTCGTCGTGCCGGCGTCGATGAAGACCGACGTGCCCTCGGCGAGCTCGGCGAGCGCGGCCGCGGCGATCGCGTTCTTCTCGGCCGCCTGGATGGTCTCGCGCTCCCCGGTGCCGCGGCTCAGCGAGGCCCGCTCGATCGGGACGGCGCCGCCGTGCGCGCGGCGGACGAGGCCGCGCCGCTCGAGGCTGGTGAGGTCGCGCCGGATGGTCTCGGGGGTGACGTCGAGCTGCTCGGCGAGGTCGCGCACGTCGACCCGGCCCCGCGTGCGCGCGAGGTCGAGGATCGCTTGGTGCCGCTCCGGTGCAAACATCGGGTTCACTGTGCCACGGCGGGCGCTCCAACACAAACAAAAACCCGGATTTGTGGTCTGATGCCCGAATCGCTTTGCTATTCGCCCGAAAGCCGCTACGCTCCACAGCAACCCCGGAGGAACGCGACGAAGGAGTCACATGGCGGTGTACTACGGGATCGGCATCGGTCGCGGCCTCGCCGTCGGCCCCGTTCGTCGCATGGCGCCCCCGCTCGCGCCGCCGTCCGAGGACCCGCGCACGGGCGAGGCCGAGCCGGAGCTCGCCGCCGTCGACGCCGCGGTCGCCGCGGTCGCGGCGGACCTCGAGGCGCGCGGCGCGAGGCTCGGCGGCGAGACCGCCGCGGTGCTCGAGGCGCAGGCGCTCATGGCGAAGGACCCCGCGCTCCGCGAGCTCGTCGCCGCTCGCGTCGAGGCCGGCGCGACCGGCGAGCGCGCCGTGCACGAGGCGTTCGAGGAGTTCCGCGCCATGCTCGCCGAGATCGGCGGCTACCTCGGCGAGCGCGCCGCCGACCTCGCCGACGTCGCGCAGCGCGTCATCGCCCGGCTCCGCGGCGTGCCCGTCCCCGGCGTCCCGCAGTCCGAGGAGCCGTTCATCCTCGTCGCCGACGACCTCGCGCCGGCCGACACCGCGATGCTCGACCTCGACGTCGTGCTCGGGCTCATCACCCGGGACGGCGGCCCGACGTCGCACACCGCGATCCTCGCCCGCTCGCGCTCCATCCCCGCCATCGTCGGCGTCCGCGAGGCGGGCGCGCTCGAGGACGGCGTCCGGATCATCCTCGACGCGCGGATGGGCGAGGTCGTCACCGACCCCGATGTCGCCGCGGTCGCCCGCGCCCAGGACCGGATCGCCGCGCGCGCCGCCGCCGCGGGGGCCCCGAGCGGCCCCGGTCGCCTCGCCGACGGACTCGCCGTCCCGCTCTACGCCAATGTCGGCAAGCCGGCCGACGCCGCCGCCGCGGTCGAGCACGGCGCCGAGGGCGTCGGCCTGTTCCGGACCGAGTTCCTCTTCCTCGACGCGCAGCGCCCGCCCTCGATCGACGAGCAGGTGCGGACCTACCGCGAGGTGTTCGCCGCGTTCCCCGGCAAGAAGGTCGTCGCGCGCTGCCTCGACGCGGGCGCCGACAAGCCGCTCGCCTTCCTCAATGCGGACCGGGAGGAGAACCCGGCGCTCGGGCTCCGCGGCCTGCGCGCGCTCCGGGCGCACGAGGGCGTCCTGCGCGACCAGCTCGCCGCGCTCGCCCGCGCCGCCGCGGACACCACCGCGGACGTCTGGGTGATGGCGCCGATGGTCGCGGACCTCGAGGAGACCGAGTACTTCGTGCGGGTCGCGCGCGACCTCGGGCTGAAGACCGTCGGCGTCATGGCCGAGATCCCGTCGCTCGCGCTCGAGGCCGACCGCGTCCTGCCCGCCTGCGACTTCGTGAGCATCGGGACGAACGACCTCACCCAGTACACGCTCGCCGCCGACCGGCTGCTCGGCACCGTCGCGCAGTACCAGGATCCCTGGCACCCCGCCGTGCTCCGGCTCGTCGGGATGCTCGGCAGGGCTGGCGCCGCGACCGGCACGCCCGTCGGCGTCTGCGGCGAGGCCGCCGCCGACCCCGAGCTCGCCGTCGTCCTCGTCGGCCTCGGCGCGACGAGTCTCTCGATGACCCCCGCGGCGCTCGCCGAGGTCCGCGCCGAGCTCGGCCGCACCACGAAGGCGCAGGCCGTCGCCGCGGCCGAGGCGGCGCTCGGCGCCGCGAGCGCGCGGGCCGCCAAGGACGCCGCGGCCGCGGCGGTCGCGGCCCACCGCGCGGAAGCTCCCTCCACCGACAGCACGACAAGGAGACACCCATGACAACGACGTCAGTCGAGACCCCCGCCGGCACCGGCGGCGCTCGCGTCGCGGTGCAGCGGTTCGGATCGTTCCTCTCCGGGATGATCATGCCGAACATCGCGGCGTTCATCGCCTGGGGCCTCATCACGGCCCTGTTCATCCCGACCGGATGGGCGCCATGGGCGCCCATCGGCGGCGGCGTCGACGCGGACGGCACCGAGTGGACCGGCCTCGTCGGCCCGATGATCAACTTCCTGCTGCCGCTGCTCATCGCGTTCACCGGCGGCTTCAAGGTCTACGGCCATCGCGGCGGCGTCGTCGGCGCGGTGGTGACGATGGGCGTCATCATCGGCGCCGAGGGCACCGTCATGTTCCTCGGCGCGATGATCTGCGGTCCGCTCGCCGCGTGGCTGCTCAAGTCGATCGAGCGGCTCTGGGTCGGCAGGATCAAGGCCGGCTTCGAGATGCTCGTCGACAACTTCTCCGCCGGCATCCTCGCGTTCGGCCTCGCGCTCGGGGCCTTCTGGGGCCTCGCGCCGGTCATCAAGTGGATCTCGGACATCCTCGGCGGCGCGGTCGGCTGGCTCATCGAGACCGGGCTCATCCCGCTCGCGAGCATCATCGTCGAGCCGGCGAAGGTGCTGTTCCTCAACAACGCGATCAACCACGGCGTCTTCACGCCGCTCGGCACCGAGCAGGTCGTCGAGCAGGGCAAGAGCCTGCTCTTCCTCGTCGAGGCGAACCCCGGCCCCGGCGCCGGCCTGCTGCTCGCGATCATGCTGTTCGGCGTCGGCGCGGCACGCGCGACCGCCCCGGGCGCGTTCATCATCCAGTTCCTCGGCGGCATCCACGAGGTGTACTTCCCGTACGCGCTCGCGAAGCCGGCGCTCATCCTCGGCCTCATCGCGGGTGGCGCGACGGGCGTCCTCACGAACGTCGTCTTCCAGTCCGGCCTCGTCGCCCCGGCGGCGCCCGGGTCGATCTTCGCGGTGCTCGTCGCGACGGCGCCGGGCAGCCATCTCGGCGTCATCCTCTCCGTCGTGCTCTCGGCCGCGGTCACCTTCCTCGTCTCGTGGGTCATCCTGCGGGCGAGCCGCAAGCGCGACCTCGCGGCCGCGGACGCGGAGTTCCAGGCCGCGATCGCGCAGACCGAGGCGAACAAGGGCAAGGAGAGCGCGGTGCTGTCCGGGCTCGCCGGTGCCGGGGTCACGAGCGAGGGCCTGACGGCCGGCGCCGAGGTGCGGAACATCGTCTTCGCCTGCGACGCCGGGATGGGGTCGAGCGCCATGGGCGCGTCCGTGCTGCGGAACAAGCTGCAGAAGGCGGGCGTGACCGGGGTGACGGTGACGAACAAGGCGATCGCGAACCTCGACGGCAGCGAGGACCTCATCATCACCCAGAAGGAGCTGACGAACCGGGCGCGCGGGGTCAACCCGCGGGCGATCCACGTCTCGATCGACAACTTCATGGGCAGTCCGAAGTACGACGAGGTTGTGGAATCGCTCGCCTCGGCCAAGGCTGAGTAGCAGCACTCGGACGAGGAGGTTCCCCAGTGGCACGACAGATCCTGGAACTCGATCAGATCCGCATCGACGGCAGCGCCTCGACGAAGCTCGAGGCGATCCGCGAGGCGCATGAGATCCTCGAGCGGGCGGGCGCGGTCTCACCGGCCTACCTGCCGGCGATGATCGAGCGGGAGAAGTCGGTGTCGACCTACATGGGGAACCTCCTCGCCATCCCGCACGGGACGAACGAGAGCAAGGAGGCGATCCTCGCGTCGGCGCTCTCGTTCGTCCGGTACGACACCCCGATCGACTGGGACGGCAACCCCGTCCGCTTCGTCGTCGGCATCGCGGGGAAGGGCACGGAGCACCTGGACATCCTCGGGAAGGTCGCGATCGTGTTCTCCGACGAGGACGAGGTGCAGGCGCTCGAGCAGGCCACCAGCGCGGAGGAGATCCTCGACATCCTCGGCGAGGTGAATGCGTGACGACCGCCGTCCACTTCGGCGCGGGGAACATCGGTCGCGGCTTCGTGGGGCTGCTCCTCGCCGAGGCGGGGTACGAGCTCGTCTTCGCGGACGTGCAGACCGCGGTCGTCGACGCGATCCGCGCCGCGGGGCGATACCGCGTCCACGAGGTCGGGGAGGGCGCGGTCGATCACGAGGTGACGGGCGTCACGGCGCTCGACTCGAACCGCGACGCCGAGGCGCTCGTCGCCGCGATCGCCTCGGCCGACGTCGTGACGACGGCTGTCGGCCCGAACGCGCTGCGCTTCCTCGCCCCCGCGATCGCCGCGGGCATCGCGGCCCGGGCCGCCGGCGCGCGGCCGCTCGTGATCATGGCGTGCGAGAACGCGATCGGCGCGACCGACGTGCTCCGCGGCCACGTCATGGAGGTCGCCGAGTTCCCCCCGACGGCGGCGCGCTGGGCGAACACCGCGGTCGACCGCATCGTCCCCGCGCAGCCCGAGGGCGCCGGCCTCGACGTCACGGTCGAGGCGTACTGCGAATGGGTCGTCGACGCGTCGGGGCTCGGCGACCGGGCGCCGTCGATCCCGGGCACGACGGTCGTCGACGACCTCGCGCCGTACATCGAGCGCAAGCTCTACACCGTCAACACGGGCCATGCGACGGTCGCCTACCACGGCGCCCGCGTCGGCGCCGCGACGATCGCGGAGGCGGTCGGGCACCCCGTGGTCGCGGCCGAGCTGCGGGCGGTGCTCGCGGAGACGCGCGCCATGCTCGTCGCCGCGCACGGTCTCGACGAGGCCGCGCTGGCGGCGTACGGGGAGAAGATCGTGCACCGCTTCGAGAACCCGGCGCTGCCCGACCTCGTGTCGCGCGTGGGGCGCGAGCCGCTCCGGAAGCTCGGGCGGCACGAGCGCTTCATCGGTCCCGCCGCCGAGCTCGCCGAGGCCGGGACGATCCCCGAGGCGCTGCTGCGCGCGGTCGGCGCGGCGCTCGCGTTCCGCGCCCAGGGCGACGCGCAGTCCGCCGAGCTCGCGGAGCTCCTCTCGAGCCTGACGCCGGCCGAGCTCGCGGCGCAGGTGATGGGGATCGAGCCGGGCCACCCCCTCCACCGCCCCCTCGTCGCGACGATCGCCTCCGCCCGCCCCGACTGACCTCCCCCCCTTCGGCGAGCCGTCACTCATCGGTCGGTTCCGGGCCGGAACCGGCGCATGAGTGACGGCTCGGCGAGGAGAAGGGGTTTCCACGCGGAGTCCGGCGGGGCGACGTACAGTGACCCCGTGACGCTGACCGCACCCCTCGGGATCGACACCGCCGCACTCGACGAGGACATCGCGACGCTCCGCGCGGGGTCGGCGAGGTGGGCGGCGCTCGGCGCGCTCGACCGCGCCCGGCTGCTCGTCGACGCCCTCGGCGCGACCGCGGCCGTCGCTCGCGAGTGGGCCGAGAGCGCCGCTCGCGCCAAGGGCCTCGACCCCGAGTCGCAGCCCGCCGGCGAGGAGTGGCTCACGGGCCCGTACGGCCTCCTCGACGCGCTCGACGCCACCGCCTCGAGCCTCATCGACCTCGCGACGCGGGGCACGACGCTCACCGGCACGCGCTTCCGGAAGGCGCCCGGCGACCGCGTCGCGGTCCGCGTGCTCCCCGAGGGCCTCGCGCAGCGGGTGCTCTTCAACGGCTTCACCGCCGACGTCTGGATGCCGCCCGGCGTCACCGAGGAGCAGGTGCGTCAGGAGGCCGGGCTCGCGGCGAGGACCGGCGTCCCGGGCGGCGTCGCGCTCGTCCTCGGCGCCGGGAACGTCTCGGCGATCGGCCCGCTCGACCTCCTGACCGAGCTCGTCGCCGAGAACCGCGCGGGCCTGCTCAAGCTGAACCCGACGTTCGACGAGCTGCTCCCCGTCTACCGTCAGGCGCTCGCGCCGCTCGTCGACCTCGGCGTCGCGCGCATCGTCACCGGCGGCGCCGAGGTCGGCGCCTACCTCACGGCCCACCCCGGCATCGACAAGGTCCACATCACCGGCTCCGCCGCGACGCACGATCGCATCGTGTGGGGCGCGGGCGAGGAGGCCGAGCGCCGCCGCGCCGCGAACGAGCCGCTGCTCGACAAGCCCATCACGAGCGAGCTCGGCGGCGTCTCGCCCGTCATCGTCGTCCCCGGCCGCTGGTCGAGGGCCGACCTGCGCCACCAGGCCGAGCACGTCGCGACGATGCGCCTCCACAACTCGGGCCACAACTGCATCGCCGCGCAGGACCTCGTCATCAGTGCGGACTGGGCGCAGAAGGCGGAGTTCCTCGCGGCCCTCCGGGCGGTCATGGGCCGGCTCGCCCCGAGGGCGCCGTGGTATCCCGGCACCGAGGCGAAGCTCGCCGCCGCGCGCGCGAGCCATCCGGGGGCCGAGGATCTGGCCGGGCGCCTCCTCGTCGCCGCGCCCGCCGACGCCGAGGACGAGCTGTTCCGCACCGAGTACTTCGCGCCCGTCCTCGGCGTGACCGAGCTCCCCGGGACCGGTGCGGACTTCCTGCGCCGCGCGATCGCGTTCGCGGGCGACCGGCTCGACGGCACGCTCGGCGCGAACGTCGTCGTCAAGCCGGCCGACCGCCGCGCGATGGGCGCGGAGTTCGGCGACGCGATCGCCGAGCTGCGCTACGGCACGATCGCGATCAACGCGTGGACGGGCGTCGGCTTCCTGCTCGCCCGCGGCGTGTGGGGCGGCTTCCCGGGCCGCACCCTCGCCGACGTCGGCAGCGGCATCGGCGTCGTGCACAACGCCCACCTCATCAAGGACCCCGAGCGCATGGTCGTCACGGGGCCGTTCCAGCGGTTCCCGCGGTCGCTCCTGACCGGCGAGCTCTCGCTCTTCCCGCGCCCGCCGTGGTTCGTCACCTCGCGCAGCGCACTGGCGACCGCCCGTCGCCTCACGGAGTACGCCGCGCGGCCGTCGTGGGCGCGCCTGCTCGCGACCCTCGTCGTCGCCTTCCGCGCCTGATCCCCATCTCTCCCTACCTGTCCTTTCCCTCCTTCCCTTCCCCCTTCCTCGAGCCCGACGACTCTCGACCCTGGGTGAGCGACCGGGCCCTCCGCAGGGATTTCCAATCGCCCTGCCCTGCGGAGGGACCCGGTCGCTCGCCCAGCCCACGCGAACGCCCGGCCGCTCGCCCAGCCCACGCGACACACCCCGACTACCCTTGTGCTCCGTGCCCTTCACCGTCCGCCGCGCCCGCACGAGCGACGTCCCCCAGTTGCGCGCGATCGCCGAGCCGCTCGTCGAGCGGCGCATCCTCCTCGGCAAGGAGTGGGTCGAGTCCTACGGGGCCGTGCCCGAGTTCCGCGTCGCGGAGGACGACGGCGGGCGGCTCGTCGGCTTCGGCGCGCTCCACGTCATCTGGGCCGACCTCGGTGAGATCCGCACCCTCGCGGTGCGCGACGACTGGCGCGGCCGCGGTGTCGGGCACGCGCTGCTCGAGGCGCTCGAGCAGGACGCCCGCGACTACGGGCTCACCCGGCTGTTCTGCCTGACCTTCGAGGTCGACTTCTTCGGTCGGCACGGATTCACGGACATGGGATCCGAGACGGTCGACCCGGAGGTGTACGCGGAGCTCGTCCGCTCGACCGACGAGGGCATCGCCGAGTTCCTCGACCTCGCCCGGGTCAAGCCGAACACGCTCGGCAACACGCGGATGATCAAGCACCTCTGAGACCGCCGGGCGTCGCGCGCAACGCCGGGCGCACGCCCGTCGCGCACCCGGCCTCTCGCATACCCTGACGGCATGTCGAGCGTGGTGCACCCGAAGGGCCCCCTCCCGCCTCAGGTGTACTGGCGTCGCCGCCTGGTCGTGATCGCGGTCGCGGTCGCGGTCATCGTCGTCCTCGTCATCGTCTTCATGCCGCGTGGCGAGGGGGCGCCCGACCCCGCGGCGACCGGTGGCGAGGAGACAAGCGAGACCGCGGACGGTGGGACGACCCCGACCCCCGGCGCGACCGGCGGCACGGCATGCGATCCGAGCCGCGTCGAGATCACCGCCGACACCGACAAGACGGAGTACGCGGCCGGCGAGCTGCCGCAGCTGTGGTTCACCCTCGCGAACCGCACGTCCCAGCCCTGCACCATGGAGATCGGCGGGACGGACATGGTCTACGTCATCTCCAGCCCGAGCGGCAGCGGGGACGAGCCGTACTGGACGACCGCGGACTGCGCGACGACGGGCGAGGCGACGCCGGTGCAGGTGACGCTCGAGCCCGGCGTCCCCCAGCCGAGCGACAAGATCTCCTGGCCGCGCACCCGGTCGACCCCGGGCGACTGCGCCGCGACCGAGCCGCAGGTCGGCGCGGAGGGCTCGAGCTTCGACTTCACGGTCACGCTCGGCGGCCTCGAGGCGACGAAGCGCATCTACCTGTACTGACGACGTCCCGCGAGCGAACGCGACCCCCGCGGCCCATACTGGTTCCATGGCCGACCACCATCCCGAGTCGCTCGTCGTCCTCAACCGGCCCTCGGCCCAGGCCCCGGCCCATGAGCCGAACGCCCCGGCCTTCCGGCTCGTCGATCCCGGCACCCCGGTGCTCAGCGCGCTCGATCAGGGGGCGACGCGCGGCGACGGCGTGTTCGAGACGATCAGCGTCGGCCGCGGTCGCCCGCAGTCCCTCGAGCACCACCTCCGGCGCTTCGAGCGCTCCGCCGGCGCGCTCGAGCTGCCCGCCCCCGACCTCGACGCGTACCGCGCCGCGATCGCCGCGGCCGTCGGCGAGCTCCCCGAGGCGCCCGAGGCCTGGGCGAAGGCCGTGCTGACCCGCGGCGTCGAGGGCGGGGAGGCGCCGAGCGGCTGGGTGTACGCGACCCTCTCGCCCGACCACTCCGCCGCGCGCCGCGAGGGCGTCCGCGTCGTCCTCCTCGACCGGGGGCTCCGGCACGACGTCGAGCGGACCTCGCCCTGGCTCCTCGCCGGCGCGAAGACGCTCTCCTATGCCATCAACCGGGCGGCGCAGCGCGAGGCGCAGCGCCGCGGCGCCGACGACGTCATCTTCGTCTCGAGCGACGGCGTGCTCCTGGAGGGGCCGACGTCGACGGTGCTCTACCGGCTCGACGGGGCGATCCGCACGCCCGGGACGGGTCTCGGCATCCTCGACGGCACCACGCAGACGGCGCTCTTCGACTTCTTCGCGGCGCGCGGCGTGGAGACCGGCTACCGCCTCGCCGGGCCGGAGGAGCTCGAGCGGGCCGACGCGATCTGGCTCGTCTCGAGCGTCCGGCACGCGGCGCCGGTGCGCGAGCTCGACGGCCTCCCGGTCCCGGTCGACGAGGAGCTCACCGCCGCGATGAACGAGCATCTGGCGTCGCTGGAGGAGTGACCCGGCGCGGGCATGCGGCCTGACCGGGGCTTTCGGGCTTCCGAAGCCGAGAGGATCGCCGTTAGACTCCCACTCGTGGAGGGAGACGACGACTTCGGCGTGCCGGCCGGGTGGTACCCGGACCCGCTCGGCCTGCCCCAGCTGCGCTGGTGGGACGGTCAGTCGTGGACCGAGTTCACCTCCGAGGCGCAGGCGCCCGTCATGATGCAGCCGGCGCCGGTCCAGGAGCCGGTGCTCGCGACCGCCTCCGCCGCGCCCGTGGAGACGCCCGTCGCCGCGTCGGCGCCGGCGTTCTCCGACCCGCTCGCGAGTGCCGACGCCGCCGCCATCGCCGCGGCCGCCGCCGCGCTCGTCGACGCGAGCTCGCGGACCGAGGCCGCGGCGCCGGTCGCCCGCGCGCCGTCGATCCCGGCCGAGCCGATCCCGCAGGCCGTCGCCGAGCCGGTCGTCAACCACCGCAACCTCGGCGGCGAGATGCAGTTCCTCACCCGCCGGGAGCGCCGCGAGTACGAGCGCCGGCTCGAGGCCGAGGCCGCGATGTTCCCGTCGGCGTCGGGCGGACCGGCCTCGCCCGCGGCGTACATCCAGCAGCCCGTCGTGCCCGAGGCGACGGGGACGACGATGCCGGCTTCGGACGAACCGGCGTTCGCGTTCCCGTCCGTGGCCGAGCCGATCGTGCCCGAGCCGCTCCAGCCGCAGCCGATGGCGCAGGAGCCGTACCGTCCCGAGCCGATGTTCGACCAGCCGCGCCCCGAGGAGCCGGTCGCACCGGTGTCGTTCGCCGACCTCATCGCCGGCGAGCAGCCCGTCGCCTCGTCCAGCGGAGCCCTGGCGATCCCGACCGATCCGCCGCCCTTCGTCGCGAGCGGCCTCCGCGAGCTCGAGCCGGCGCTGTCGGAGATCCTCGCCGAGGCCGCGCTCGCCCCGATGCCGGCGGCGGCCGTGCCCGCGGCGGCGATCCCCTCCGGCTTCCAGGTCGACGAGATCGTCGTCGAGGCGGAGCCGGCGCCGGAGAGTCGCGTGCTCGCCAAGCGCACCTACACGGCCGCGTCGTGGGTGCTCGCGGCGTTCTCGGTCATCCAGGTCGCGCTCGCCTATCTCGTCGTCATCGTCATGGATCAGCCGGCGAACCGGCCGGTCGCCGCCGTGATCTGGTTCGGTGGGCTGCTCGTCGCGGCGGGCATCGCCGGCTACGACCGGCTGCAGCTCAAGGCCTCTGGGCACGAGCGCGCCGCCGCCGGCTGGTGGGCGCTGCTCACCCCGCTCGCGTACCTCCTCGCGCGATGGACGCGCACCCGCGTCGAGACCGGGAGGGGCCTGCTCCTGGTCCTCGTCTGGGTCCTCGGCACGGTCCTCGCCTGCGGCCTGGTCTATCTGCAGCCGATCCTGTTCCTCGCCGCGATCCAGTAGCCGCGGCGGGCCCTTCGACTCGCTTCGCTCGCTCCGGGACCGGGACCGGGACCGGGACCGGGGTCGCGCAGCGGCTCAGCCGAAGGCGGACCGGAGCGCGGCCGCGACCGTCTCCGCGCCGTCGTCGACGAAGCGCGCGAACCCGAGCCGCCCCGCCTCCGCCGCCCGTCGCGCGGCCCCGGAGGCCTTGCGGATCTCGCCCGCGAGGCTGATCTCGCCGACGGCTGCCAGGTTCGCGGGCAGCGCCGCGTCCCGCGCCGCGCTCGCCACGGCGAGGGCGACGGCGAGGTCCGCACCGGGCTCGACGACCCGGATGCCGCCGACCGTCGAGACGTACACGTCGTGGCTCGAGAGCGGGAGCCTGGCCCGCTTCTCGAGCACCGCGAGCAGCATCGCGACCCGGCCCGAGTCGAGGCCGCCGACGACCCGGCGCGGGTTCGGCGCCTGCGTCGGGGCGATGAGCGCCTGGATCTCGACCGGGATGGCCCGGCGCCCCTCGATCGCGATCGTCACGCAGGTGCCGCTCACCGGCCCCCGCGAGCGCGACATGAACAGGCCGCTCGGATCCGCCACGGCGGCGATCCCGTCGCCGGTCATCTCGAAGCAGCCGACCTCGTCGACGGGTCCGAAGCGGTTCTTCTGCGCGCGGACGAAGCGCAGCGCCGTCTGCCGGTCGCCGTCGAACTGCAGCACGACGTCGACGAGGTGCTCGAGCAGCCGCGGCCCCGCGATCTGGCCGTCCTTCGTGACGTGCCCGACGAGGAGCACCGGGAGATCGCGCTCCTTCGCGACGCGCGTGATCGTCGCCGCGACCTCGCGGACCTGCGAGGTCCCGCCCGCGAGGCCGTCGACGAGCGAGGACGAGACCGTCTGCACGGAGTCGAGCACGACGAGCGCGGGGTCGACGGCGTCGATCTGCCCGAGGATCGCGGCGAGGTCCGTCTCCGCGGCGAGCAGCAGCTCGTCGTGCAGCGCGCCAGTGCGCTCGGCCCGGAGTCGCACCTGCCCGGCGGACTCCTCCGCGGTGACGTAGAGCACCCGGCGGCCCGCGGCCGCGGCGCGCGAGGCGACCTCGAGCAGCAGCGTGGACTTGCCGACGCCTGGCTCGCCGGAGAGCAGGATCGCGGCGCCCGGCACGATGCCGCCGCCGAGCACGCGATCGAACTCGCCGATCCCGGTGGCCCAGTGCTGGGCGGGCGCGGTCGAGACCGAGGTGATCGGCCGGGCGGCCCGCCCCTCCGAGGGGCGCACCGCCGCCGGCGCCCGTCCGCCCGCGGCCGGCACGGCCTCGGCGACCGTGTTCCACGCCTGGCACTCGCCGCAGCGCCCGACCCACTTCGCGGAGGTCCACCCGCAGTCGGTGCACCGGAAGCTCGCGGTCGCCTTCGCCATGCCGTCACCCTATGTCCGACCCCCGACGCCGCCCCCTTCCCCGTCCGCATGCACGCCGAGCCGTCACTCATGCGCCGATTCCGGGCGGGAATCGGGCGGTGAGTGACGGCTCGGCAGTGGAGCGTCGGGGCGGAGGGAGGGGGTGCTGGGTCCTGCTCAGGCCTCGGACATCACGGGCTTCCAGTCGCGCTCGCCGCGCGCTGCGAGCGCCGCGGCGCGGGCCGCGAGCTTCTCGTCCTGGATGCGCTGGCCCTCGGCGAGGAACTCCTCGGACATCGGCACCGACTCGACGCGGTTCACGCCGTGGTGCTGCTCGATGTAGGCGTCGAGCTCGGGGCCCGAGGTCCACGAGGTGATGAGGCAGTAGCGCGGCTCGGGGCCGGGGTGGTAGGCCGCGTGCCAGAGGCGCTGCGTGTCGATGATGAGCTGCGCGCCGGCCGGCAGCGCGATGCGCACCTCGCCCGCCGGGTCGGTGCGGTTGTCGCGGAGGACGAAGAACGAGTCCTGGTCGTCCGAGAGGTTGAAGAAGCCGCGGACCACCCAGCCGGTTCCCTCGGGGTTGAGGCGGTTGTTGTCGTCCTGGTGGAGGTTGTACAGCGTCTCGCCGTAGGGGGTCGGCTGCAGCTCGATCACGCGGCAGCGGCCGACGTTCGCGCCGGGCTCCTGCGCGCGGCGCACGAGGTTCGGCGCCTTGGCGACCTGCGAGTCGATCCACAGGCCGTCCTTGTCCGTCCGGGGGTTGTCGCCGGTCCAGAAGCCGCCGCACTCGACCGTGCCGGTCTTCGACGCGATCGGCGCGAAGCGGGTGTCGCCGCTCGACTTCCAGTCGACGTACTCGAGGTCGAGCCATTCCTTCGGATCGGCGGCCTGGTCGTACCGGTCGAGCACGACGTAGCCGGTCTCCTCGAGCGCTTCGGACTTGATGTAAGCCACAGAGGGCCTCCTTGCTGTTCGACGGGCGCGTACCGTTTTTCCATGCCCGACTGAGGGCAACCTTACCTGGACGCCCCGCCGCGCTCCTGGAACTCCCGATGAATGAGAGCGGTCGGACCGGTACACTATTCCGCGGAAGTGTGTCAGAGCGGCCGAATGTGCGACACTCGAAATGTCGTGTGGGGCAACCCACCGGGGGTTCAAATCCCTCCACTTCCGCCATCGGAGGTCTTCGGACATCCTTCAGGGCCGGACCCGGATCCCGGGTTCGGCCCTTCGGCGTCTCGAGGGCCGACCGTGGCGTTCGGGCGCGGCGGTCCGTCGCCCGGCGGAGGCGGCTCCCCCCTCGAGCGGAGGGGCGCCGGGGCGGGCGTGTGTAGGTTGTGGGCGTGACCGCGCAGCCCGATTCGCGCGCCTGGCGCCGCCCGCCGGCGGATCGACGCCAGCGCCGGCGGGACGCCGTGGTCGCGCTCGGGCTGCTCGGTGCCGCGATCCTGTCGATGGTCCTCACCCGGGCGATGGGACTGATCGCCGAGGCGGCGGACCCCGCACTGAGCGTCGGGCTGCTCGCCGTCGTCACGCTGCCGCTCGCCGTGCGGCGCATCGCCCCCGTGCCCGTGGTGGGGGTCGTCGCGCTGGGATTCCTGCTCGTCGGCGAGCTCCGAGTGCCGGAGATCACGGTGAGCAACATCGCGCTCTTCATGGCGATCTACAGCGTGGGCGCCTGGGACGCCGACCGCCGCCGGGCGCTCATCGCGCGGCTCGTGGTCGTCGTCGCGATGGGCGCCTGGCTGCTCGTCTCGTTCTTCCGCGCGAGCACGCAGGACCTCGGGCTCGAAGGTCCCGGCATCGGCGTGCTCACGCCGATCGCCGCGTTCATGCTGCAGCAGGTGCTCGTCAACGTGCTCTACTTCGCCGGCGCCTGGTGGTTCGGAGACCACGCCTACGCCTCGGCCCGCCAGCGCGCGCTCACCGAGCTGCGCACCCGGCAGCTCGAGGACGAGCAGGCGAAGGTCGCGCGCCAGGCGATCACGATCGAGCGGCTGCGCATCGCGCGCGAGCTGCACGACGCCGTCGCCCACCACGTCTCCCTGATGGGCGTGCAGGCGGCGGCCGCGCGCGCGGTGCTCGACGCGGAGCCGGGAGCGGCCGGCGAGCGCCTCGAGGCGCTCGAGGACTCCTCGCGCGCGGCGGTGAGCGAGCTGCGCCAGCTGCTCGGGACGCTGCGCGACGACGAGGCGCCCGCGGACGAGCCGACCGCGTCCCTCGGGCTGCACTCGCTCGACGCGCTCGTCGAGGACGCCGTCGCCGCCGGCCTGCAGGTGACGCTCGAGCGGGTCGGCGAGCCGTACGAGGTGCCGCCGCTCGTCGGGCTCAACCTGTTCCGGATCGCGCAGGAGGCGCTCACCAACGTGCGCAAGCACGCCGGGCCCGGCACCCGGGCGCGGGTGCACGTGCGCTTCGGGGAGGGCGACGTCGAGCTCGAGGTCGCCGACGACGGGCGGGGCCGGCCCGGACCGCCGATGCGGGGCGCCGGCCTCGGCCTGCGCGGCATGCGGGAGCGCGCGGCGAGCCTCGGCGCGCGGTTCGAGGCGGCGCGCCGCACCGGGTCGGGCTGGGTGGTGCGCATCACGGTGCCGCTGCCCGCGCGGAGCGCGAGGTGAGCGCCGTGCGGGTCGCGCTCGTCGACGACCACGCGCTCATGCGGCAGGGCATCAGCACCATCCTGTCGGCGCAGCCCGACATCGAGGTGGTCGGCGAGGCGTCGAGCGGGGAGGAGGCGCTCGAGCTGGTCCCGCGAGTGCGCCCGGACGTCGTGTGCATGGACGTCGAGATGCCGGGCATCGGCGGGCTCGAGGCGACGCGGCGGCTGGTGGACGACTCCTCGGTCACGGCGCGGATCCTCATCCTCACCACCTTCGAGCGCGAGGACTACCTGCTCGCCGCGCTCGAGGCCGGGGCGAGCGGGTTCCTGCTCAAGAACGCCCGGCCCGAGAGCCTCGTCGACGGCGTCCGGGCGATCGCGGCGGGGGAGGCGCTGCTCTCGCCGGAGGTCACGCGCGCCGTGATCGAGCGCGCCGTCGGCAACCGCGGCGGCGGTTCGGGCGCGAACGCGGTCCGGGCGATGCCCGAGCAGCTCACCGAGCGCGAGGTCGAGGTGCTGCGGCTGCTCGCGCGCGGGCTGTCGAACGACGAGATCGCCGAGGCGCTCACGGTCGGCCGGGCGACGGTGAAGACGCACGTGTCGAACGTGCTCATGAAGCTGCAGCTGCGCGACCGGGTGCAGGCGGTGGCGTATGCCTACCGCTCGGGCCTGGTCGACTGACCCGCTCCTCCTCGAGGCGGAGCGCCGGAATCCGTCCCCGGCGGGAGGCGCCGCCGCCCGCCGATCCGTAGCGTGGACGCGTTCGTCCAGGGGAGGTCACATGCTCAGCGTGCGCCACGTCAGTCGCAGCTTCGGCGGCCGGCTCGTCGTCGACGACGTCAGCTTCGACGTCGGCCGGGGCCGGCTCACCGGCTTCGTCGGCGGCAACGGCGCCGGGAAGACCACGACGATGCGGATCATCCTCGGCGTGCTCGCGCCCGACCGGGGCACGGTCACGGTCGACGGCGCGCCGATCGGCGAGTCGGTGCTGCACGGCTTCGGCTACATGCCCGAGGAGCGGGGCCTCTATCCGAAGATGGAGATCGCCGAGCAGCTCGCCTACCTCGCCCGGCTGCACGGCATCGACAAGGCCTCGGCCCGCCGGCGCGCGGAGGAGCTGCTCGACCGGCTGGGTCTCGGGGCGCGGCGCCGGGACAAGCTCGACTCGCTGTCGCTCGGCAACCAGCAGCGGGTGCAGGTCGCCGCGGCGCTCGTGCACGAGCCCGACGTGCTCGTGCTCGACGAGCCGTTCTCGGGCCTCGACCCGCTCGCCGTCGACGAGGTGGTCTCGGTCATCGCGGAGCACGCGGCCCGGGGCGTGCCCGTCCTGTTCTCCTCCCACCAGCTCGACGTCGTCGAGCGCCTCTGCGACGACCTCGTGATCATCGCCGACGGCCGGGTCCGCGCCGCCGGCGAGCGGGAGGCGTTGCGGGCGCAGTACGCGGGGAGCCGCTGGTCGCTCGAGAGCGGCGTCGACACCGGGTGGGTGCGCGAGGTGCCGGGCGTGCAGGTCGTGGAGCTCGCCGGCACCAGCGTGCTGTTCGACGCGGAGGCCGCGGCGGCGGACGCGGTGCTGCGCGGCGCCCTCGACCGGGGCAGCGTCGCCGCCTTCCGGCCCGTGCGCCCCACGCTCGGCGAGATCTTCCGGGACATCGTGGTGGACGCCGCGCCCGGAGCGGGCGGATCGACCGGCACCGCAGGGAAGGACGCGGCATGAGCACCACGCGGGAGCGCATCGGGTTCTGGCGGGCCACGGGGCTCATCGCCGAGCGGGAGATCAACTCCCAGCTGCGGTCGAAGTCGTTCATCATCTCGACGGTCATCACGCTGCTGCTGGTGATCGGCGGCATCATCGTCTCGAGCTTCCTCGGCGGCCGTGTCGAGTCGACGAGGATCGCCGTCGTCGGCGACGTCCCGGCCGCCGTGCTCGCGGTCGAGACGCTCGAGCCGGTCGAGGCCGCCGATCGCGCGGAGGCGGAGCGGCTGGTGCGCGACGCCGAGGTCGCGGCGGCGGTGCTGCCCGACGCCGGCGAGCTCGGCTACTCGCTGCTCGCGCTCGACCGCGTGCCGCAGGAGGTCGTCGCCGCGCTCTCGGTGAGCCCCGAGGTCGAGCTGCTCGAGCCGGCGCCGGCCACCGAGCCGCTGCGCTTCATCATCTCCTTCGCCTTCGGCATCGTGTTCATGATGGCCGCGCTCGGCTCGGGCGCGATGATCATGCAGAACACGGTGCAGGAGAAGCAGTCCCGGGTCGTGGAGATCCTGCTCGCGGCCGTGCCGGCGCGGGCGCTGCTGGCCGGCAAGATCCTCGGCAACTCGGTGATCGGCGTCGGCAACGCCGCGGCGATCGCCGCCGCGGCCGCGATCGGCCTCGCGGTCACCGGTCAGGGTCAGCTGCTCGACCTGCTCTCGGCGCCGATGGTCTGGTTCGTCGTGTTCTTCATCTTCGGCTTCGTGCTCGTCGCGAGCATCTTCGCCGCGGGCGCCTCGCTCGTCTCCCGCCTGGAGGACACCGGCTCGGTGATGATCCCGGCGATGATGCTCGTGATGATCCCCTACTTCGGGGTGGTGTTCCTCAACGACAGCCCGGTGGCGATGACGGTCCTGTCGTACGTGCCGTTCAGCGCGCCCGTGGGGATGCCCGTGCGGCTGTTCTTCGGCGAGGCGCTGTGGTGGGAGCCGCTCATCTCGCTCGCGCTGCTCGCGGCGGCGACCGCGGCGGTCATGCTCGTGGCGAGCCGGATCTACGCGAACTCGCTGCTGCGGATGGGATCCCGGGTGCCGCTGCGCGAGGCGCTGCGCTCGGGGCGCTGAGCCGGAGCCCCGGGAGGGGCGGCTCAGCCGGGCGCCACGACCTCGACGAACGACTTCTCGATCCGCTCGATCGCGGCCGGCATCCGCGCGTGGTACGCGACCCAGTCCGGATCGGCCTTGTGCGCGGCGACGGCGTCCCGGAACTCCTCGGGCGTGCCGCGGTGGGCGACGAGCCAGTCGAACTCGAGCCGCTCGCGATCGACGATGCACAGCTCGACGGTGAAGCCGAACCGGGCGCGGTGCGCCGGCACGCCGCCGAGGTACCAGGCGAGGAACTCGTCGAAGAGCTCGGCCCGCAGCGCGTAGCGCCGGAACTCGCGCGTGACGGTCGGCGCCCCGGCCATCAGCGCACGAGGTAGTCGTCGAGGTCGACCGTGCGCGTCGCGCGGAAGAACTCGATGCAGTTGAGCGGCCAGAGCGCCGTCACCCGGCCGTTCGCGTTCTTGTACCAGCTGTTCACGCTCGCCGAGCCGTAGACCATGCCGCGGTTGGCCTCGTCGATCCGGTCGTTGAACGCCTCGTAGGGCTCGTCCTTCACCTCGATCGAGCCGGCTCCGGAGGCGAGCAGGTGCCGGATCGCCTCGAGGATGTAGTCGGCCGTCGCCTCGGTGAACATGACGATGCTGCCGTTCGCGTTCTGCGCCGTGTTCGGGCCGAACACCATGAAGAGGTTCGGGAAGTTCGGGATCGTCATGCCCCAGTAGGCCTTCGAGTCGCCGTCGGCCCACTGCTCCGCGAGCGTGACGCCGCCGCGGCCGGCGAGCGGCAGCGTGGAGAGGAACTCGGAGGCGCGGAAGCCGGTGCCGTAGATGAGCACGTCGAGCTCGTGCGTGGCGCCGTTCGCCGTCACGATGCCCTCCGGCACCGCGCGGGCGATCGGCTCGGTCACGATCTCGACGTGCGGCTGCCGGATGGTCCGCATCCAGTCGCCGCCGTCGCGCAGCGTCCGCTTCGCGTACGGCGGGTACCAGGGCGTCATCTTCTCGATGAGGTCGGGCCGGTCGGCGAGCGAGTCGTGCAGGTACGTCAGCAGCGCCTGGCGCAGCTCCTCGTTCTCCGCCGAGACGGAGTAGGGATGCTCCCACTCCGGGTCGACCGTGGCATAGGGACGGCGGCTGTCGATGCTGCCCCAGAACGTGAACACCCGGTACCAGTGGTCGTACCACGGCACGTTGCGCAGCAGCCAGGCGAAGCCCTCGGCGAGCAGGCTCGTGTAGCCCGGGGTCGGGACGACCCACGGCGCCGTCCGCTGGAACACCGTGACGTGCGAGGCCACCTCGGCCGTGCTCTGGATCACCTGGAAGGCGCTCGCCCCGGTGCCGATGATGCCGACGCGCTTGCCCGCGAGGTCGACCGACGGATCCCAGCGCGCGGTGTGCAGGGCGGGGCCGTCGAAGGCGTGCAGGCCCTCGATGTCCGGGTACTTGGGCTGGTTGAGCTGCCCGACCGCGCTCACCAGGACCTCGAAGTCCTCGGTGGCGACGGCGCCGTCGGCGCCGCGGAGGGTGAGCCGCCAGAGCTGCTCGTCCTCGACCCAGACGGCGCCCTCGACGGTCGTCGAGAACCGGATGCGGTCCCGGATCCCGAACTCGTGCGCGCAGCGGTCGAGGTAGCCCCAGACCTCCTCGCGGCTCGAGTACTGCTCCTCCCAGTCGTTGCTCTGCGCGTAGGAGTAGCTGTAGGCGAAGTTGCTCGTGTCGAGGCGGCAGCCGGGGTAGACGTTCTCCTGCCACACGCCGCCGACGCCCTCGTTGCGCTCGAAGACGACGAAGTCGAGCCCCGCCTGCGCCAGCCGGTTCGAGATCGAGATGCCCGACAGCCCGGCGCCGACGACGGCGACGCGGAGCCGCCGCTGCGGGGCGAGCTCCTCCTTGCGCCAGGCGGGCCGGCTGGTGTCCGGCCCGATGCCGAGCTCGTGCTCGAGCAGCGGGAAGTACTCGTCCGTGGTGTCGCCGACCATGAACTCGAAGATGCGCCGCACCTCCTCGCGCGACGGGGTCGGGCCGACGCCCTCCGCCTCGAGCCGGCGGATGGCGGCGAAGGCGAGCTCGCGCGCCTCGGCGACGCGCTCCGGCGAGAGCCCGCCGTTCGGCCGGAAGCCGAGCGGCGTCGTCGTGTGGTCCGGCTCGAGCTCGGGCCGCAGGATCGACAGGTCGCCGGTCGCGTAGGCGAGCGCCGGCAGCAGCGTCGTCAGGTGCGCGGTCGAGAGGTGCTCCCGCAGTCGCTCGTCGGAGATCTGCGCGGGCCGCATGTCGGTGATCGTCATCGTCGTCGATGCTCCGTTCTGGTTTCCCGCCGCCAGCTTCCCAGCGGCTCGCGGCCGCGGCGCGGGGATTCTGTTGCCCAGAACGAGGTCCTGCCGATCCGGGGCCGGATGACAGAATCGCCTCGGCGGTCGGCGCCGGTGCCGGCACCGGAAGCTGAGGAGAGCAGTCGACGATGACGAAGATCCGGATCGCGCTCGCGATGGGCGACTACGACCGCACGCGGGCGCTGGCCGACGGCCGGGTGACGGCGGAGGGCATCGACCTGACGGTGCTGAACCTGCCGGTGGAGGAGATCTTCTACCGGCAGCTCGTGCACCGCGAGTTCGATGTCAGCGAGATGAGCCTCTCCTCGTACACGCTGTCGCTGCAGCGCGAGGACCCGCCGTTCGTCGCCATCCCGGTGTTCCCGTCGCGCTACTTCCGGCACCAGTCGATCTTCGTCAACGCCCGCAACGGCGTCCGGGAGCCGGGCGACCTCGTCGGCCGGCGGGTCGGCGTCCCCGAGTACCAGATGACCGCCGCGGTCTGGCAGCGCGGCTTCCTCGAGGACGACTACGGCGTCCGGGTCGAGGACGTCGAGTACGTCACGGGCGGCATCGAGGGCACCGGGCGGCACGAGAAGATCCCGCTCGCCCTCCCGCCCGGGATCCGCGTCACGCCGATCGGCGAGGACGACACGCTCTCCCGGATGCTCGCCGAGGGCCGGATCGACGCGATCGCGAGCGCGAGCACGCCGTCGTCCTTCGGCGCCTCGCCGGACGTGGTCCGGCTGTTCCCCGACTTCAAGGCGGTCGAGCAGGACTACTTCCGGCGGACCCGGATCTTCCCGATCATGCACGTCGTGGTGATCCGCCGCGAGGTGCACGAGGCGAACCCGTGGGTCGCGCGCTCGCTGATGAAGGCGTTCGACGCGGCGCTGCGGATCGCCGAGGCCGACCTGCGCTACCGCAGCTCGCTGCGTGTGATGCTGCCGTGGCTGACCCACCACCTCGAGGAGACGGTCGAGCTGATGGGGGAGCGCTACTTCGACTACGGCATCGAGGCGAACCGGCACGTCCTCGAGGCCTTCCTGCGCTACCACCACCGCCAGGGACTGTCGGCCCGCGAGCTGGCGGTCGAGGAGCTGTTCGTCGAGAACGCGGGATCGAGCTTCGTGATCTGAGCCCGGCCTCCGCCGGCCGCGAGTTCTGTCACGCAGAATCGTCGTGGACCGGGTGTCGGGTTCGGCGTTAGCGTCGCTCCGGACTCGCACCGCGGGCTCGTCGAACGAAGGGGTTCACGATCGTGATCCGACCCGTCGACCCGACGACGGCGTCCCGCGATGCGAGGGCCCGACGCCCCCTGCGCCATCGGCGCCGGACTCCCACTAAGGAATCGAGCGAATGAAGTTCTCCTATTTCCACCTCATGCCGTGGACGCACGTCGAGGAGGTCGGCCGGGACTGGCCGATCTCGAACCGGCTGTTCGACCCCGAGGTCGCGACCGAGGACTACCAGGCGTACATCGACCAGATGGCCTACGCCGAGGAGTGCGGCTTCGACTGGATCGGCTGCAACGAGCACCACTACAGCCCGTACGGCATGATGACGAACCCGGACATCATCGGGGGCGCGCTCACGCAGCGCACGAAGACCGCGAAGCTCGCGATGATGGGGGCGCTCGTCCCCATGCTGAACCCGGTGCGCGTCGCGGAGGAGTACGCGATGCTCGACGTGATGAGCGGCGGGCGCCTGATCGCCGGCCTCATCCGGGGCATCCCGCACGAGTACGCGGCGTACAACATGGCCGGCGACGAGTCCTGGCCGCGGTTCCGCGAGGCCGTCGAGCTCATCGTCAAGGCGTGGACCGAGCCGGAGCCGTTCGGCTGGGACGGCGAGTTCTACCAGTTCAAGTCCGTCTCGATCTGGCCCCGGCCGCGCCAGCAGCCCTACCCGCCGATGCTCATGTCGGCGAGCACGCCGGACTCGGCCCGCTTCGCCGCCCAGCACCGGGCGATGATGGGGATCACCAACTTCAAGGACCTGCAGGTCGTCAAGGACGTCATCGCGGCGTACAAGGCGGCCGCGCGCGAGGCCGGCTGGGAGCCCGGCCCGGAGCACATCCTGGTCGGCGCGAACGTCTGCATCGCCGACACGGACGACGAGGCGCGCAAGTGGATGGAGCAGGGCGCGGCCTACCTGTTCGGCCCGCTGTCCGGCGGCCCGCGCACCGCGCAGAAGCTCGTGCTGCAGCGCACCCGCTACTACGAGGACAGCTCGATCGGCCAGGCCTCGCTGGACCGCCGGGCGACGCTGAAGAGCACGACGATCGACGAGCGGATCGAGCTGGGCGGGGTCATCTGCGGCTCGCCGGAGACGGTCGTGCAGCAGATCCGGCGGCTCTACGACGAGCTCGGCCACGGGGTCATGCACATGGTGTTCAAGGTCGGCGACATCCCGAACGACGTCGTCACGCACGGGATGGAGCTGTTCAAGGAGGAGGTGCTCCCGGCCGTCCGGGAGCTCGGCGTCGAGGTGGAGGTGGGCGCGTGATCGAGCGCGGCTTCGAGCGGAGGCGAGCGGAGCTGCCGTCCGGCCCGCTCGACTACTACGTGGCCGGCGAGGGCGCGCCGCTGGTCTACCTGCACAGCGCGGGCGGGACGCGGCTCACCGAGCCGCTCGAGCGGCTCGCCGAGTCGCACACGGTCTACGTCCCCGTCGTCCCCGGCTTCGACGGCACCGAGCGGGTGCCCGGCATCGACACCGTCCAGCGGCTCGCCGAGCACATCGCGGACTTCATCGCCGAGATCACCTCCGGCCGCGTCGACATCGTCGGCCACTCCTTCGGCGGGTGGACGGCCCTCCGCGTCGCACTGACGGCGCCGGACCGCATCGGGCAGCTCGTGCTCGAGGCGCCGGCCGGCCTCCACTCGAACGACAGCGTGCCGCAGGGCGGCACCCCCGACGAGGTGCAGCGGCGCTTCTACGCCTATCCCGAGCGGATCGACCCGAACGAGCGGACCCCCGAGATCGTCGAGGGCAACCGGGCCGCCTTCGCGGCGTACCGGGGCGCGTCCACGGACCCGAGCGGCGTCGACGCCGAGCTCCTCGCGCGCCTCGGCGAGATCGAGGCGTGGACCCTCGTGCTGCTCGGCACGAAGGACGGGGTGGTCCCCGCCTCGACCGGCCAGCTGCTGAAGAACCGGCTGCAGCACGCGTACCTGATGTACGTCTACGACGCCGCGCACGGCATCGAGATCGACCAGCCGGAGCGCTTCGACCGGCTCGTCGGCGAGTTCCTGCGTCGCGGCGAGGCGTTCATCATCAACTTCGGCAGCAACGCGGATTGACGGCGCAGCGGTGGTGACGATGGATGCCGAGACGGCCCTGGCCGATTCCGCGGCCTTCCGCTCGCTCTTCCGGCGACACGCGGCCGGCGTCGCGATCGTCACGGCGGCGGTCGACGGCGAGCTCGTCGGCATGACGGTCACCTCGCTCATCTCGGTGTCCGCCTCGCCGCCGCTCGTCGCGTTCTCGCTGTCCGCGACGTCCTCCGCGACGCCGCTGCTGCGACGGGCGAGGACGGCGGTGATGCACCTGGTCTCGGCGGAGCAGCTCGACCTCGCCACCCGGTTCGCCACGAGCGGCATCGACCGCTTCGACGGCGTCCGCTGGGAGCGCTCGGAGCGCGGCGACCCGGTCCTCGCCGAGGTGGAGTCCTGGATGCAGCTGCGCATCGTCGACTCGATGCCCGCGGCGACGTCGATGCTCGTCCTCGCCGAGGTCGAGCTCGCCGTCGGCGCGGAGACGGTCCGGCCCCATCAGCCGCTCGTCTACTGGGACCGGGCGTGGCACCGCCTCGGCGAGGCGTCGGCGCTGTGAGATGGGCCCCCGACCGACCGCCCTTTCTACCATCCAGAATTCGCCCGACCCCCTGGGCACCCCCGAATACCTTGATCCGAACGCGGCCACAACGAGGAGGTTGATCCGTGAGTGTTGCGACGCGACCGACGGCTGAGGAAGCCCCGGCGGCCGCACCGTCCCCCGCCCCGCGGGAGCGCCGGCGGCTGAGCCTCGACGCGAAGGCGCGGCTCATCCAGGTGGCGATCCTGCTCGGCCTGCTCGTCGTGTGGCAGGTCGCCTCGTGGCTGGGGCTCATCGGCAGCCGCTTCCTGCCGGGGCCGATCGAGCTGGTCGGCACGGCCGCCGACGTGTTCAGCGACGGCGCCGTCTGGGGCGCGGTCGGCAAGTCCGGCCTCGCGATGCTGTTCGCGTTCGTCATCGGCACCGCGCTCGGCATCGCCGTCGGCTTCCTGTTCGGCCTCGTCCAGGTGCTCAAGGACGCGTTCTTCCCGGTGGTGCTGTTCTTCATGTCGACCCCGAAGTCGATCTTCATCCCGCTGTTCCTGCTGCTCTTCGGGATCAACCAGAACGCGCCGATCGCCTTCGCGGCCTTCGCGACCTTCTTCTACGTCTGCGTCAACGTCGTCGGCGGCGTCGGCCTCGTGCAGGAGCGGCACCTGCGCGTCGTCGACGCCTACCGGGGCAAGTGGTGGCAGCGCATCGTCGACGTCATCCTCCCGGCCTCGGCCCCGGGCGTCTTCGCGGGCGTCTGGTACGGCATCAAGCACGCGGTGTTCGAGGTGCTCATCATCGAGCTCTACATCTCGGTCGGCGGCATCGGCGCGCTGCTGCAGGAGTACAGCTACCTCTTCCAGACCGGGCGGGTGCTCTCGCTCGTCCTGTTCGTCGTCATCGTGTCGCTCCTCCTCGGCTCGCTCTGGAACCGCCTCGAGTCGCGGCTCGAGCGGTGGAAGCCGGAGAAGACGACCGACCAGTCCCTCGACCTCTACTGACCCCAAGGCAAGGACGGAATCGCAATGGCCATCACCGCTACCGACCTCGGCGTCGTCTATCGCTCGCAGCGCCGGGGCGACACGGTCGCCCTGCAGCACGTCGACCTCCGCGTCGCCGAGGGCGAGTTCGTGACGCTCATCGGACCGAGCGGCTGCGGCAAGTCGACGCTGCTGCACGCGCTCGGCGGACTGCTCGCGCCGACGAGCGGCCAGGTCGCCGTGGACGACAAGCCGGTCACGGCGCCGGACCCGTGGCGCGCCGCGTTCATCTTCCAGGACTACTCGCTGCTGCCGTGGAAGACGATCCTCGACAACGCCGCGATCGGCCTCCGCTTCGCCGGCAGGTCGAGGGCGGAGCGGCAGGCGAAGGCGATGGAGATGCTCGAGCTCGTCGGGCTCGCGAACTTCGCGAAGGCGTACCCGCACGAGCTCTCCGGCGGCATGCAGCAGCGCGTCGCGGTCGCCCGCGCGATGGCGATGGAGCCGGAGCTGCTGCTCATGGACGAGCCGTTCGGCGCGCTCGACGAGCAGACCCGGCAGAAGCTCGGCGACCAGATGTCGCGGATCCTGACGCAGAACGGCAAGGGCGTCGTGATGGTCACGCACAGCCTCGACGAGGCGATCTTCTGGGCGGACCGGATCGTCGTGATGTCGCCGCGGCCCGGCCGGATCATCCGGGAGATCGTCGTCGATCGGCCGCGCCCCCGGGACCTCGACTTCATCGCGAGCGACGAGTTCGGCGAGATCCGCCAGGAGCTGTTCCGGCTGATCAGCGAGCCGGTCGAGGAGACGGCGGCCGACGCGACGGCGCCGACCGGGGCCGTCGCCCTCCGCGGGGGGCGGGGATGAAGCGCGGCACCCGCGGCTACGTCGCCCTGGTCTGGGGGCTGCGGGTCGCCGCCCTCGCGCTGCTGATCGGCGCCTGGCTCTTCGCCAACGGGCCGGGCAAGGTCTCCACGCTGCTCCTGCCGCCGCTCGGGAAGGTGCTCGAGCTCTTCGGCCAGCTGGTCATCTCGGGCGAGTTCTGGGGCAACCTCTGGATCACGCTCTACTCGATGCTCATCGCCTTCGTCTCGGCCGCGGTCGTCGGCACGCTCGTCGGCTTCTGGGCGGCGCGGGGTCAGCTGCGGGCGCGGACCATCGAGCCGCTCGCGGTCTGGGGCTACATGGCGCCGCTCTTCCTCTTCTACCCGCTGTTCCTGCTCTGGTTCGGCGCCGGGCCGGAGTCGAAGATCACCCTCGCGGCCGTCTCCACGGTGTTCCCGATCGTCTACGGCTCGATCCGCGCGTTCCGCAGCGTCGACCCGATCTACCTGCGGGTGGCGAGCGCGTACGGCGCGAGCCGCCGGCAGACGGACTGGCTGATCAAGCTGCGGGCCTCGCTGCCGATGCTCGCCTCGGCGTTCCGCGTCGGCGCGGCCTACAGCATCACGACGGTCCTCGCCGCCGAGGTGCTCTCCTCGACCGGCGGGCTCGGCTACATCCTCGCGAAGGCCTCGCAGCTGTTCAACGTGTCCCAGGCGTTCGCGATCCTCATCGGCATCGTGCTGTTCGTCGCGGTGCTGCAGCTCGCCCTCAACCGGCTGTTCCGGCAACGGCACGCCGCGGGCGTGGGCTGATCCGCCTCCCGACGCATCGACTCCCCGGGCAACGAGGTCCGGGCGATCCCCCAACCAACGCACAAGAGATGGAGCAACCAATGACACGCAAGTGGCTTGCCGCGATCGCGGCGGCCGGGGCGTTCGCGCTCGCCGCCTGCAGCTCCGGCGGCGCGCCGGATCCCGGCTCCTCGTCCGGCGGCGACGAGGCCGAGCTCGGGCACCTCCGGGTCATCCAGTCCGTCAACAAGGACTACTCGGCCGGCGGCGTCGACTGGGCGATCCTGGAGAACGCCTGGCCCGAGGGCCTCACGGTCGAGACCGTGCAGGGCACCTCGGTCGCCCAGGCGCTCGCGACCGGCGACGCCGACCTCACGGTCGGCTCCGTGACCCGGATCATGCCGCCGGTCCTCCAGGACGGCCTCCCCGTGACGCTCGTCGGGCCGACCCTCGACAAGTGGGAGCAGTTCTTCGTCGTCTCGACGGACTGGCCGTCGGCCGACTCGCTCGCGGACCTCAAGGGCGCCCGATTCGGCGTCACGACGTTCGGCTCGGCGGGCGACCTCACCGTCCAGGCGGTCGCGCAGGCGCAGGGCTGGACCGAGGGCACCGACTACACCCGGCAGACGCTGAGCGACATCGGCGGCCTCACCGCCGCGCTCCAGGCGGGCACGATCGACGCCTTCGCGTGGGGCGGGCCGGTCCCCTTCCAGCTCCAGGCCGACGGCGTCGCCAACCTGCTGTTCGGGGTCGGCGACGAGCTGACCTGGCTCCCCGGCGGCGTCATCGCGGTGCGCAACGACGTGCTGCAGAGCCGTCCGGCGGCGGTCAAGGCGTTCTGCGAGACCTACTACGCGATGAACGACCTCGTCCTCGACGATCCCGACAAGGCCGTCGCGCAGTTCGCCGAATGGCAGAACATCAGCGTGGACCTCGCCGCGGAGGGCTACGAGTACGAGAAGGGCCTGATCGCGACCGACAGCGAGATGACCGACGAGCAGTTCGACGCCATCGCGCTGGGCATGAAGATCCAGCAGGAGATCGACACCGACGGGGCGACGCTCCGGCAGTACTACGTCGACTGCTCGACGCTCTGAGCGGACGCGCCCCACGGCGGCCGGGGCGGGGGCACCACACCCCCGGCCCGGCCGCCGCGCTCGCGTCCCCGCGAGCCCCGTGGCACGATGCAGCACAGCGAAGGGAGTCCCGTCGTGCAGCAGATCCCGACGGTCGTCAAGCCGTCGTACGTCATCACCTCGGTCGACCACGCGCTCCGACTCGTGCAGATGCTCCGGGACAACGGGAGCGTCGGCCTGACGCAGGCCGCGACCGAGCTCGGCGTCTCGCCGTCGACCGTGCACCGGATGATGGCGATGCTCGTCTACCGCGGCTTCGCCCTCCAGGATCTCGACCGGCGCTATGTGGCGGGCCCCGCGATGAGCGTCCCCCCGGTGGCGATCCCGTGGGCGAACGAGCTGCGATCCGTCTGCCGTCCGCATCTCGAGCTGCTCGCGTCCCGGGTCGAGGAGACCGTCAACCTGATGGTGCGCGTCGGCTCGAAGGTGCGCTTCCTCGACTCCGTCGAGGGCCATATGGCGCTCCGCATCGGCGACCGCACCGGCAGCGTGCTCGACGCGCACCAGGCGTCCGGCGGCAAGGCGCTGCTCGCCGAGGCGGACCCGCAGACGCTCGACCGGCTCTTCCGCAGCAAGTCGGCGCAGCTCGCGGGTGCGGAGATGAGCGACGCGCAGTTCGCGAGGTTCCAGCGCGAGCTCGCCGGCTTCCGGGCGCAGGGCTACGCGGTGAACCACGAGGAGTCCGAGGTCGGCATCCACGCGGTCGGCATGGCGCTGCACGACCCGTCGGGCTGGGCCTTCGCCGCGATCTCGGTCGCCGCGCCGACCTTCCGCTCGGAGCGCATCTTCTCGAAGCACGCGATCGCGATCATCGACGCGTCGCGGCGCGAGATGGAGGCGGACATCGAGGCCGCGGGCCTCGCGGAGACGTTCCAGCGCTGAGGCTCAGGGGATCGAGACGCCGACCGTGTTCGGGTGGCGGCCGACCCGCCCGTCGCGGTCGAGCGCGGTGATGGCGGCCTCCTCGTCCGCGGTCAGCTCGAAGTCGAGGATCGCGTGGTTCTCGCGGAGCCGCTCCGGCCGCGCGGTCTTGGGGAAGATCACGTGGCCGCGCTGCAGCTGCCAGCGCAGGGCGACCTGCGCCGGCGTCCGCCCGTGCGCCGCGGCGGCGCGGACGATGGGCTCCTCCTCCAGGACGGGGTACCGCCCCCGGCCGAGGGGGCTCCACGCCTCGATCGCGGTGCCCCGGGCGCGGGCGCGGGCGACGAGTTCTGCCTGCTGGAATGCCGGATGCAGCTCGATCTGGTCGACGGCCGGCACGGTGTCCGACTCCCTCGCGAGCCGCTCGAGGTGCTCGACGAGGAAGTTGGACACCCCGATGCTCCGCGCCAGGCCCTCGTCGCGGATCGCCTCGAGCCGGTGCCAGGCGTGGACGTACCGGTCCTCCGAGGGCACCGGCCAGTGGATGAGGTAGAGGTCGACGTACTCGAGCCCGAGGCGCCCGAGGCTCTCCTCGAAGGCGCGTCGCGGCTCGTCGCCGGCGTGGCGGTCGTTCCACAGCTTCGTCGTGACGAAGATCTCCTCGCGCGGGATGCCGCTCGCGGCGATGGCGCGGCCGATCTCCCGCTCGTTCCCGTAGGAGGCGGCGCCGTCGATGTGGCGGTAGCCGATCTCGAGCGCCTCGGCGACGAGCCGCTCGGTGTCCTCGCGCGGGATGAGGTAGGTGCCGATGCCGAGCTGCGGGATCTCGTGCCCCGTGTTCAGCGCGATCCGGGGTCCCCCGACGCTCATGACTCCTCCAGCAGGCGCCCGTGGCGGGTGATCGCCGCGCCGCCGTCGATGGAGAACACCGCGCCGGTCACGAAGCTCGACGCCGGCGAGGCGAGGTAGAGCGCGATGCCCTCCATCTCGCCCGGCTCGGCCATCCGGTGCAGGATCGTCGCGTCGAGCATCGCCGACATCTTGCGCTCGCGGAGGGGGCTGGGGACGCCGAGGCCGGTCCGGAACGGGCCGGGCGCGATGGCGTTGACGAGGATGCCGCGCGGCGCGAGCTCGAAGGCCGAGTTCCGGACCAGCGCGAGGACCGCCGTCTTCGAGGCGGCGTAGGCGTAGCCGACGAGCGCGTCCGCGGAGACCCCGGCGGAGGACGAGGTGACGACGATGCGGCCGTAGCCGTCGCGCATCTCGCCGGCCGCCGCGCGCATGGAGTGCAGGACGCCCGTGAGGTTCACGTCGAGCACCTGCCGCCAGCGGGCGAGGTCGAGGCTCGCGAGCCGTCCCTCCTCGACGAACGGGCCGTTGCCCGCCGAGATCCCCGCGTTGACGAACGCGATGTGCAGCGAGCCGCCGCGCGCGGCGGCGCGCATCGCCGCGGTGACGCTGTCGAGGTCGGCGACGTCGGCGGCGTGCGTCGCCACCTCGAGGCCCTGCGCCGCCAGCTCGGCGCGCGCCGCGGCGAGGGCGTCCTCCCGCACGTCGATGATCGTCACCTCCGCGCCGAACCTCGCGAGGATCCGCGCCATGGCGAGCCCGAGGCCGCTCGCGCCGCCCGTCACGGCCGCGCGGCGGCCGCGGATGTCGAAGAGCTCGGTCGCCCGGCTCGCGAGCGCCGCGTCGTCGATGGGTGAGGTCATGCCGGTGCCCCCGGCTCAGCGCGGCTGATGGATCGAGGAGGACTCGGGGATGCCGAGCCGGTCGAGGGCCGCCTGCGACTCGTCGAAGCCGGTGAGGATGCGCTCGCCGCGCGCGGCGACGACGGCCCGGTCCTTGTAGTGCGTGAACACGTACAGCCGGTTGTGCCGGATCGAGTCGACGATGAGCGCCGCGACGACGGCGGGCTCGATGCCGCCGGCCGCGAGCTTCTGGATGTGCACCTCCGGGGAGCTGCCGGTGGTCGGGCCGCCGAAGCGGTCGGGCCGCACGCCGTCCGAGCGCGCGATGTTCGTCGCGACGGCGGACGGCGCGACGACCGAGACGCCGATGCCGTGGGGCGCGAGGTCCTCGCGGAGCGCCTCGGAGATCCCGACCACCGCGAACTTGGTGGCGCAGTAGAGGCCCTGGAACCAGTCGGTGTTGCCGCGGACCTGGAAGCCGGCCATGCTCGCCGTGTTCACCACGTGGCCGTGCCCCTGGGCGACCATGTCGGGCAGGAACTCCTGCAGCCCGTTGAACACCCCGAAGGTGTTCACCCCGAAGCTCCAGTCGACCATCTCCGGCGGCGTCTCCCAGAGCGGCTTCGCGTGGTAGACCACGCCGGCGTTGTTGACGAGCAGGTCGAGCCCGCCGAACCGCTCGCGGACGAGCGCGCCGACCCGCGCCACCGAGTCGCGGTCGGAGACGTCCGCGACGGCGTGGTGGACCTCGCCGCCGGTGGCCTCGCGCAGGCGCGCGGCCGCGGCGGTCGCGTTCTCCTCGTCGATGTCGACGATCACGACGCGCGCGCCCTCCCGCAGCAGCTGCTCCGCGAGCGCGTAGCCGATGCCCGATGCGCCGCCCGTGATGAGCGACCTCGCTCCGTTGATGTCCATCCGGTGCTCCACTCCTCGGCGGGGCCACGGCTCGGAGCAGCGGTGCCCCGGCACGTCGGATCGCGGCCCGGCCGACCACTCGTTTCTAGCCTGGGTCCGTCTGTCGGAGCCGAGAACTTCTGCCGATCAGAATTTGCCGCCGGCCGGGTTTCCACGACTGCTTGAATCGGCGACGGGCCGGGTCGTGGCACGCCGGCGTGCCTCGCGCTCGGTCCCGATGGCCCGGCCGGTCGACGGCTCGGCCCTCAGCCCCGAAAGGATCCGACGTGCAGTTCTACCTCAACGGCTTCCGCCCCGGAGACCCGACGATCGCGCCCGCCGCGGTGGAGCCGGGCGAGGAGGGCCTGCCCGACGAAGTCGACGTCCTCATCGTCGGGGCGGGGCCGACCGGCCTCGTGCTCGCCGCGCAGCTCTCGCAGTTCGCCGGCATCTCGACGCGGATCATCGAGCGCAAGCCCGGCCCCATCGAGCTGGGCCAGGCCGACGGCGTCGCATGCCGCTCCGTCGAGATGTTCGAGGCGTTCGGCCTCGCCGCCGAGATCCTGCAGGAGGCGTGCTGGGTCAACGAGACGGTGTTCTGGAGCCCGGACCCCGCCGATCGCTCGCGCATCGCGCGCAGCGGCCGGATCCAGGACGTCGCGGACGACCTCTCGGAGTTCCCGCACGTGATCGTCAACCAGGCGCGCATCCACCAGTACCTCGCCGACGTGATGCGGAAGTCGCCTCGGCGCCTCGAGACGGACTACGGCATCGAGGTGGTCTCGCTCGAGGTGGGCGACGGCGAGCACCCCGTCGCGGTCACGATCCGGCCGACGGGCTCGTCGAGCGCGGACGAGGAGCGCGTCGTCCGGGCGCGGTACGTCGTCGGCTGCGACGGCGCGCGGAGCACGGTGCGGGCGGCGATCGGGCGGGAGCTGCGCGGCGACTCCGCGAACCAGGCCTGGGGCGTCATCGACATCCTGCCGGACACCGACTTCCCGGACATCCGGTTCAAGAACACCATCCAGTCGCTGAACGGCGGCAACATCGTGATCATCCCGCGCGAGGGCGGCTACCTGGTGCGGCTCTACGTCGAGCTCGACCAGCTCGCGCCGGACGAGCGCGTCGCCGCGAAGGACATGACCGCCGAGACGATCATGGCCGCCGCGCAGCGCATCATGCAGCCGTACCGGATCGAGGCCAAGGAGGTCGTCTGGTGGTCGGTCTACGAGATCGGCCAGCGGCTGACGGACAAGTTCGACGACGTGCCCGAGGCCGAGCTCGACTCGCGGACGCCGCGGGTGTTCATCGCCGGCGACGCCTGCCACACCCACAGCCCGAAGGCCGGTCAGGGGATGAACGTGTCCATGCAGGACGCGTTCAACCTGGGCTGGAAGCTCGCCGCGGTGCTCGAGGGCCGCAGCGACGAGGGTCTGCTGCACACCTACTCGAGCGAGCGGCAGAGCGTCGCCAAGGCGCTCATCGACTTCGATCGCGACTGGGCGGAGATGTTCAGCGCGCCCCCGAAGGACCCCGACGACCTGGAGGCGATCGGCGTGACGCCGGCGGACTTCCAGGCGAGGTTCGAGGCGAGCGGCCGCTACACCGCGGGCCTCGCGACCCACTACGGCCCGTCGCTGCTGACCGGCGACGGCGCGCATCAGGGGCTCGCCGCGGGGCTGCCGATCGGCGAGCGGTTCCACTCCGCCCCGGTGCTGCGGATCGCCGACGGCAAGCTCGTGGAGCTCGGCCACGCGGCCCGCGCGGACGGGCGCTGGCGGCTGTACGCGTTCGGCGACGCGAGCGACGTCCGCGATCCCGGCTCCCGGCTCGCCCGCCTCTGCGAGCACCTCCTCGAGTCGCCGGACTCGCCGGTCCGCCGGCACACCCGCGCCGAGGCGGACATCGACTCGGTGTTCGACCTGCGCGGCATCGTGCAGCAGCACTTCCACGAGGTGGGCTACCCGGAGCTGCCCGAGCTGCTCCGGCCCGCCAAGGGCTCCCTCGGCCTCACCGACTACGAGAAGGGCTTCAGCTCGGCCGTCCGCTCCGGCGCGGACATCTACGACCGGCGCGGCATCGACCGGCGCGCCGGCGCGCTCGTCGTCGTCCGGCCCGACCAGTACGTCGCGAACGTGCTGCCGCTCGACGCGTTCGACGAGCTCGAGCGCTACTTCGCGGCGATCCTCCGCGACGTCCACGCCGGCGCCCTCGTCGACGGCGGCGCCGCGCTCGCCCGTTGAGCCGTTCGAGTCATTGAGCCGTTCGAGCCGTCCGTCGTCCGGCGCCGGCGCCGCATGAGGCGGCCGCCGCCGGACGACCGCTTCGATCGGCGCCTGCTCGCCCCGATGATGTTCGGGGCGGCGCTGAACCCGCTCAACTCGGCGATCATCTCCGTCGCGCTGACCCCGATCTCGATCGCGTTCGGGGCACCGGCCTCGGACGTGCTGTGGCTCGTCTCCGCGCTGTACCTGACGAGCGCGATCGGCCAGCCGCTGTTCGGCCGGCTCGTCGACGTCTTCGGCCCGCGGCCGCTCTCGATCCTCGGCGCCGCGCTCGCGATCGCGTCCGGCGTGATCGGCGTGCTCGCGCCGAGCCTCTGGGCGCTCGTCCTCGCGCGCGTCGTGCTCGGGCTCGGGACCTGCGCCGGCTACCCGGCGGCGATGCACCTGATCCGCAGCGAGGGCCGGCGCACCGGGCAGGCCAGCCCCTCGAGCGTGCTCGCCGCGCTCATGGTCACCTCGCAGACGATCATCGTGCTCGGTCCGACGCTCGGGGGCGTCCTCGTCGAGGTCGGCACCTGGCGCGCGACGTTCGCCGTGAACCTGCCGCTCGGCGTCGTCACGCTCGTGCTCTGCTGGTTCCTCATGCCGCGGCGCAGCGGCCTCGAGCCCGCGAAGGCGGACCGCCCGCGCATCGACTGGATCGGCATCGCGCTGTTCTCGGTCGCGCTCGTCGGCCTGCTGCTGTTCCTCATGCAGCTCGGCGTGGAGCTGCTCTGGGGGCTCGGCGTCGCGCTCGTCGTCGGCGCGGCGTTCGTGCTCTGGGAGCTGCGGACGCCGCAGCCGTTCCTCGACCTGCGGGTGCTCGCCGGCAACGGGCCGCTCATCCTCACCTATCTGCGCACGCTGCTGTCGGCGACCATCATGTACACGGTCATCTACACCTACGCGCAGTGGCTGCAGGACGGCCGCGGGCTGAGCCCCGCGGTGACCGGGCTCGTCATGCTCGCGACCTTCGGCGTCGGCGTGCTCGTCACCGTCGCCACCGGTCGGATGCCGCAGGTGCGCTGGAAGCTGCTCGTCGGCACCGCGGCGTATCTCGTCGCCGCGCTGCTCACGCTGACGCTCGGCGCCGACTCGCCGATCTGGCTCATCGTCGTCGTGATGGCCGTGCTCGGCATCCCCCAGGGCCTCGTCTCGCTCGCCAACCAGAACGCGCTCTACGCGCAGGCGGAGCCGGAGCGCATCGCCTCCTCCGCGGGGCTGTTCCGCACCTTCATGTACCTCGGCGCCATCTCCGCCAGCGCGGCCGCGGCCGCGTTCTTCGGCCCCCGGGCGACGACCGACGGCATGCACGGCGTCGCCTGGTTCAATCTCGGAGCGGGACTGCTGCTGCTCGTGATGTCCGCCCTCGACCGGTCGCTCGGCCGCGTCGGGGGAAGCCGACCGATCGAAGGAGAGCTCGATGACTGAGCCGGATCTGCCGCGATACCGCGACCTGCCGAGGACGGCGGAGGGCGTCGGCACCGCCTGGGGGCTGTTCGGCCCGGACGACTCGCTCGGCCTGATGAACCTGCTGACCCCCGCGAAGGCGGCCGAGGCCGTGCGGCTCGCCCGGACCGGCCGGGTGTTCCCGCTCGACCTGCCGCTCGGCTTCATGACGCCGCCGCCGTTCGGCCGCGGCACCGTGCGGCACACCACGAAGGGCAGCGGGTGGACGCTCGACAGCGGGCCGTCGCGCGGCCTCGACGACAAGCTGGACGACTACTTCCCGCAGTCGGGCAGCCAGTGGGACTCGCTCGGCCACGCCGGGTACGACGTCGACCGGTTCTGGAACGGCCGCAGCACCGACGAGGTGCGCGCCGGCGCGAACACGATCGACCACGTGGCGGCCAGGGGGATCGTCACCCGCGGCGTCCTCCTCGACGTCGCCGAGGTCGTCGCCGAGCGCGGTGGTCCTGGCGAGCGCGTCGAGGTCACGGTCGAGGACCTCGAGACCGCGCGGCGCAGGGCCGGCGTCGAGATCGGGGCGGGCGACATCCTGCTGCTGCACACCGGCTTCGTCGACTGGTACGCGCAGCAGCCGAGCGAGGTCCGGGAGCGGCTCGCCGACCGCACACGCGTCACGGCGGCGGGGCTCGGCCACGGGCCCGAGATGGCGGAGTACCTCTGGGACCTGCACGTGGTCGCCGTCGCCGGCGACACGCTCGGCGGCGAGGCGTTCCCGAACACCGAGCTGACCGGCACGCCGTTCGACTTCATGCACCGGGTGCTGCTCGGCGGCCTCGGCATGATGCTCGGCGAGCTGTGGGACACCGGCCCGCTCGCGCGCGACTGCCGACGGGACGGCGTCCACGAGTTCCTGCTCATGAGCGCGCCGCTGCGCATCCCGCAGGGCATCGGCTCGCCGGCGAACGCGCTCGCCGTCAAGTAGCCGTCTCGCCGCCTCGCCGCCGCGCGGGGCGGCGCGGACGCGACGGATGCGCGACGATAGGACGCGATGGTGAGCGGAACGAACGTCGAGGCGACCGCCGTGGGCACCGTCGCGTGGCTCGCCGAGTCGGCGGCGAGCATCGCGGTCCCCGTCTATCAGCGGCAGTACCGCTGGGAGATCGCGGCGTGCGCGCAGCTGCTCGCCGACGTCCGCGCCGCGGCGGACGGCGGGGAGCGCGAGCGGCACTTCCTCGGCTCGGTGCTCTGCGCGGCCGAGTCGGACGGCGGCGAGAGCCTCGTGCTCATCGACGGCCAGCAGCGGGTGACGACGCTCATGCTGCTCGTCGCGGCGCTGCGGCACTCGGCGGGCGGGTCCGGGCTCGAGTCGCGGCTCGACCGGGTGCTGCTCGACCCGCGCGACCCCTCCCGCACGAAGCTGCACCCGCACCGCGCCTGGGCGGGCCGCTACGAGTCGGTCGTGCTCGGCCGCGAGCATCCGGAGGTCGCGGGCTCCCGCTTCGAGGAGAACTACACGTTCTTCCGCAGCCGGATCGCCGCCGACGACCCGGAGCGGATCTGGCGCGGCCTGAGCCGGCTCGAGCACGTCGCGATCACGCTCGGACCCGACGCGAACGCGCAGCAGATCTTCGAGAGCCTGAACTCGACCGGGGCGCCGCTGCGCGACCACGAGCTCATCCACAACTACGTGCTGATGGGCCTCTCGCACGCCGAGCAGACGGAGATCGAGGACGAGTACTGGGCGCCGATCGAGCGCGCCGCCGGCGACCGGATCGGGGAGTTCTTCCGCGACCTGGTGGTGCTGACGACCGGCGCCGAGCCGCCCCTGCAGGAGCGCGCGGTCTACGACGCCTTCCGCCGGGAGTTCCCGCGGCTCGGTCTCGAGGCGCTCCGCGGGCACGCCGCCGAGTGGCGCGAGCTCGCCGAGGTCTACGCGGCGCTGCTCGACCCGGCGCTCGCCGGCGACGCGGAGGTGGCGCGCGCGCTGCGGCACCTCGGCGTGTTCGGCCCGTCCATGCATCCGCTCGAGCTGCTCGCGGTGCGCGACTGGCGCCGCGGCCGGCTGCCGAAGGCGCAGCTCCTCGACACGCTCGCGCTCGTCGAGTCGCTGCTGCTGCGTCGCATGGTCGTCGGCACCAACCGCGAGCGCCTCGTCGCGCGGCTCTGCCGCAAGTGGGCCGAAGGGCCCACGGAGCTCGCCCGCGCGATGGCGCGTGTGACGCCGTCCGACGAGCGGATCCGCCTCGCCCTGCGCTACCGGGCGCTGCCCGCCGCGGGCTACGTGCTGTCCCGGCTGGAGGGCGCCGAGGACCTGCCGGAGGCCGCCGAGCTCGTCGTCGAGCACGTCTTCCCGCTCGCGCCGGGCGAGAGCTGGAGCGGCGACGGGGTGCGCCGGTGGCAGGACCTCAGCGAGGACGAGCAGAACTCCCTCCGTGCGCTCGCCCAGACGGCCGGCAACGTCACGCTGCTCGAGGAGTCCCTCGCCGACGCGGCGGTCGCCCGCCCGTTCACCGAGAAGACCGCGTTCTACGCGCGCAGCGCCGTGCCGGAGACGCGCGCCATCGCGACGCTGCCCGCCTGGGGGTCCGGGCCGATCGGCGACCGCTCGGGCCGGCTCGCCGCCGAGTTCGTGCGCATCTGGCCGCGCGCGGCGCAGGGCGCGATCGACGACGACGGGCTCACGCCGATCCTCGACGCGGTCCGCCGGCCCGGCTGGTACCCGGGCTGGCAGCGGGAGTTCGACTACGTCGAGTACCGCGGCGAGCACTGGGAGGTCTACGACCTGCCGGCGCTCTTCACCCGGGTCTTCCGGCGGCTGTGGACCGATCACCGCGAGCAGGTGCTCGCGTTCTCCGCCGCGAACGGGGGGCCCGTGCACGAGACGCAGGCCTGGGCGTCCACCTGGGTGCCGCTCGGCGACACCCACTGGCTGACGACCGCCGCGGCGCCGCAGTACCTGCTCCGCGACCTCCAGGGCCTGCTCGCCTCGCTCGGCATCGCCGACGAGGTGTTCGTCGTCTACCCGCCCGGGGCCTGAGCCGAGTCGCAGCCGCCCGCCCCGCGGCCGCGGGGACACAATGGCTGGCATGACGTCGGTCGGCACTCCGGACAGGAACAGCAGCTGGCTCTCCGAGGAGGAGCTCGCCGAGTACCGCCGACGCATCCCGCTGCTGTACGTCGAGGCGGTGCCGGTGCGCGTCGACGGGCTCGGGCGGGTGGGCGAGGTCGGCCTGCTGCTCCGGGCCAGCGAGGGCACCCTCACCCGCACCATCGTCTCGGGCCGGGTGCTGCACGGCGAGTCGCTGCGGGATGCGCTCTTCCGCCACCTCGAGAAGGACCTCGGGCCGATGGCGTTCCCGCAGCTGCCCGCGAGCCCGGTGCCCTTCCACGTCGCCGAGTACTTCCCGTGGCCGACCGAGGGCGGCTTCCTCGACGCCCGGCAGCACGCCGTCGCCCTCGCCTACGTGGTGCCGGTGACGGGCACCTGCGAGCCGCGGCAGGACGCGCTCGAGCTGACCTGGATGCGGCCGGCAGAGGCCGCGTCGGACGAGGTCACCGCCGACATGGAGGGCGGCCGCGGCGCCCTCCTCAAGGCCGCCCTCGCCTCCGTCGGCGTGCTCCCCTGACCCTGATCCGTCATTCCGCCGAACTTCGCGCTTCCCGGGCGCGCGGGGGGACCGAATTCGGCGGAATAACGGGGGTGGCGGCGGCGCGGCGCCAGCGGATCGCGTTCGCGGAGTCGTAGCCGCGGCCGCAGCGGCCGCAGGACATCGGCCGGCTCGGCCGGCGGAACCGCACGTGCTCGTGCCCGCCGGGGCACTCACCGACCCACGGTGCCCGCTCGATCGCGACCGGCCCGTCGTGGGTCCGCCCGCCGACGTAGCCGAGCGACCGGGCCGTGCGCCGCCACGCCTCGCCGTGCCCGGCGCGCGGTCCGGCGAGCGCGTGCGCGACCTCGTGCAGCAGCACCTGATGGATCGCGTCGTCCTCGAAGCGCGCGGCGAGGTAGCGCGAGACGGAGATCCGCCGCCGGCGATGGTCGCACAGCCCGGCCCGCGTCTTGGCGGTGTCGAAGTCGAACGACCAGGAGGCGTCGAGGTGCAGTGCGATGAGCGCCTCGGCCCAGGTGCGGACCCTCGTGAGCTCGGCCATGCCGGGGAGGCTACCCGCGACCCCGGACGCGGCGGCTCAGGCCGCGCCATCGGCGGCGGCGCGGTCGAGCAGCGCGCCGACGGCGACCATCGTGAGGTCGATCTCGATCGGGTCGGCGTCGTGCCGCACCAGCACGGCGAGCGCCTCGTTGAAGTCCTCGCGCGCGGCGTCGTCCTCCCCGAGCGCGACGCGGACGAGCGCGCGCTGCCGCCGGGCGTCGGCGAGGATCGACGGCCAGCCGTTCGCCGTCGCCTCGGCGATCGCGTCGCTGAGCTCGGTGATCGCCTGCTCGTGCCTGCCCTGGACGCGCAGCAGCTGCGCCCGGGCGATCTTGGCCCGGCACAGCGGCTCCCGGTCGCCCGCGAGCCGCGCCTGGCGCAGCGCCTCGGTGGCCGCCTCGGCCGCCTCCTCGAGCCGCCCCGTGACGCGCAGCAGTCCGATCCGCTCCGCGAGCGCGGCGGTCGAGCGCTCGTCGGCGAGCTCGTCGAGCCGGCGCTGCGCCGCGTCGACGTCGAAGCGCTCGGAGAGGTCCGCGGGGTCGAAGCCGAGGAAGTACGACTCCACTGCCGTCACCTCCGCACTCCCGGCGCGCCGCTCGGGACGCGGCCCGCTCGGCAAAGGGTAGCGCCCAGCCGCCGCTCAGACGCGGAAGACACCCCGCCCCGGCAGCGGCGAGCCGGTGGCCGTCTCGTCCGTCGCGACGGGCGCGCCGGCGGAGAACGCGGTGAGCTCGCGGCCCGAGAGCACCGCGCCCGGATGCGGTCCGGCGGAGTAGAGCGGTGCCGCCCATTCGGCGGGCAGCCCGTCGCGGCTCGCCGCCAGCACGACGTTCCCGAATCGCCGGCCCTTGACGATCGAGGACTCGGCGAGCAGCGTCACCGGGCCGATCGCCGCGCCGAGCGTCACGGCCTGCGAGCGGGCGTAGCCCATCGGCGGGCCGTCGGCGACGTTGACGAGCGCGACGCCGTCCGACGCGAGGAGCGCGCCGGCCTCGCGGTAGAACTCGACGCTCGTCACGTGCGCGGGCGTCTGCGCCCCGGCGAACACGTCGATGACGAGCACGTCGACCGTGCCGGCGAGTCCGGCGGGCAGGCCGCGCAGCGCCGCGCGGGCGTCCCCGTAGCGGATCCGGATCGAGGCGTGCCGGTCCCAGGGCAGCTGCTCGCGCACGAGGTCGACGAGCGCGCGGTCGAGCTCGATCACCTGCTGGCGGGAGCCGGGCCGGGTCGCCTCGATGTAGCGGGGGAGCGTCAGCGCGCCGGCGCCGAGGTGGAGGGCGGTGATCGGCGCCCGCGCCTCGCCGACGAGGTCGATGACGTTCGCCATCCGCTGCACGTACTCGAACGCGAGCTCGGTCGGGTCGCCGAGGTCGACGTGCGACTGCGGGGTGCCGTCAACGACGAGCTCGTACGCGCCGCGCCGCCAGCGGTCCTCCCGGATCTCGGCGAGCGCGCCGGAACCGAGCCGCCGCGTCCGCACCTCGCCCACCCCACCATCTTCCTCGCCGAGCCGTCATTCATCCGCCGAACTGCGCGCCGGAACGGCCGATGAGTGACGGCTCGGGGAGGATGGGGTCGAGGACGGGGCGGCTTATACGCCCGGGTTCCGGATAAGTCAAGGATTGCGCTTGCGTGGCGCGCCGATATCCGACTATAATGGTTCCTTGCGCTTCGCCCCACGCGCATCCGGACGGGCAGTCATATCGAGGTCGGCCCGCATCTCCCGAGAATAGCGGCGGGAGTCAATCCGTGTGGGAGCGCTCGGCGCATCACCGCTATTCGCACAACGCAATCGCCCTGTCAGGGCGGGAGGTCGATCCCTTGGCTGCTTCGCGCACCGCGTCCACCGCAAATTCCCCGAAGAACGGACGCGCCGCGTCGCGACTGTCCTTCGCGAAGATCACGGACACGCTCACCGTCCCCGATCTGCTCGCGCTCCAGACCGAGTCCTTCGAGTGGCTCGTCGGCTCGGAGATCTGGCAGCGGCGCGTCGCCGAGGCGGAGGCCGCCGGCCGCACCGACCTGCCCACGCGCAGCGGCCTCGAGGAGATCTTCGAGGAGATCTCGCCGATCGAGGACGCGAACGGCACGATGCAGCTGTCGTTCTCGAGCCCCGAGCTCGACGAGCCGAAGTACACGATCGACGAGTGCAAGGAGCGCGGCAAGACCTACGCGGCCCCGCTCTACGTCGAGGCCGAGTTCATGAACCACACGACCGGCGAGATCAAGACCCAGACGGTCTTCATGGGCGACTTCCCGCTCCAGACCGACAAGGGCACGTTCATCGTCAACGGCACCGAGCGCGTCGTCGTCTCGCAGCTCGTCCGCAGCCCCGGCGTCTACTTCGACCGCGCCGCCGAGAAGACCTCCGACAAGGACATCTTCTCCGCGCGCATCATCCCGAGCCGCGGCGCCTGGCTCGAGTTCGAGATCGACAAGCGCGACCAGGTCGGCGTGCGCATCGACCGCAAGCGCAAGCAGTCCGTCACGGTCTTCCTCAAGGCCCTCGGCCTGACCTCCGAGGAGATCCTCGAGGAGTTCAAGGGCTTCGGCTCGATCGAGGCCACCCTCGAGAAGGACACCATCGTCACCAAGGACGAGGCGCTCAAGGACATCTACCGCAAGCTGCGCCCGGGCGACCAGGTCGCCGCCGAGGCCGCGCGCGCCCTGCTCGAGAACTTCTACTTCAACCCGAAGCGCTACGACCTCGCCAAGGTCGGCCGGTACAAGATCAACCGGAAGCTCGGCCTCGACCTGCCGATCACCGACTCGGTGCTGACCGTCCAGGACATCATCGCCACGATCCGCTACCTCGTCGCCCTGCACGACACGAGCGCCCCGGGCGTCACGGTCGCGGAGGACCGCACGGTCACCATCCCCGGCGTCCGCGACGGCAAGCCGGTCGACGTCCGCGTCGAGGTCGACGACATCGACCACTTCGGCAACCGCCGCATCCGCGCGGTCGGCGAGCTCATCCAGAACCAGGTCCGCACGGGTCTGTCCCGCATGGAGCGCGTCGTGCGCGAGCGGATGACGACGCAGGACATCGAGGCGATCACCCCGCAGACCCTCATCAACGTCCGCCCGGTCGTCGCCGCGATCAAGGAGTTCTTCGGGACCTCCCAGCTCTCGCAGTTCATGGACCAGAACAACCCGCTCGCGGGCCTGACCCACAAGCGCCGCCTGAGCGCGCTCGGCCCCGGCGGCCTCTCCCGCGAGCGCGCGGGCGTCGAGGTCCGCGACGTGCACCCCTCGCACTACGGCCGGATGTGCCCGATCGAGACGCCCGAGGGGCCGAACATCGGCCTCATCGGCTCGCTCGCGACCTTCGCGCGGATCAACGCGTTCGGCTTCATCGAGACGCCGTACCGCCGCGTCGAGAAGGGCAAGGTCACCGAGAAGATCGACTACCTCACCGCCAGCGAGGAGGACGACTTCGTCGTCGCCCAGGCCGGCGCGCTCCTGAACAAGGACGGGTCGTTCGCCGAGGAGCGCGTCCTCGCCCGGAAGAAGGGCGACGAGGTCGACCTCGTCCCCGTCGCCGAGGTCGGCTACATGGACGTGAGCCCGCGGCAGATGGTCTCCGTCGCGACCAGCCTCATCCCGTTCCTCGAGCACGACGACGCGAACCGCGCGCTCATGGGCGCGAACATGCAGCGCCAGGCCGTCCCGCTCCTGCGCTCCGAGTCGCCGCTCGTCG
>Ga0182737_1000153_pt1 | contig 127751 bp, 110 predicted proteins | sample eDN5th30CBELigOP_FD_128878 | JGI IMG/M metagenome (GOLD analysis project Ga0182737, IMG submission 128878) | Enriched Organic Plus compost microbial communities from Emeryville, California, USA - eDNA 5th pass 30_C BE-Lig OP (version 2) (version 2) ... | reverse complement strand
TGGGGCTGGTGTCAGGCTCCGCAGGTGCCTGAGACCGTTGTGTGTGGGGCTGTCTCAATAGGCCGGTGTCTGACACCCTGGCGGGAGTCAGACACCTGGTGGGTGGGGCTGGTGTCAGGCTCCCGCAGGTGCCTGAGACCGTCGTGTGTGGGGCTGTCTCAATAGGTCGGTGTCTGACACCCTGGCGGGAGTCAGACACCTGGTGGTGGGGCTGGTGTCAGGCTCCCCGCGGGTGCCTGACACCGTTGTGTGCGGGGTTGTCTCAATAGGTCGGTGTCTGACACCCTGGCGGGAGTCAGACACCTGGTTGCGTGCTGGCCTGGTTGCGTGCGGGCGCCTGGCAACGCTTTCCTACACCAGGTCGCAGCGGACGGTGATGGGGTGGCTGCGCAGCGCCGCCATGACGATGTCGCTGACCTCGCCGTCCACGTCGGTGATCACGTAGCCGATCTGGCCGCGGGTCTGCAGGCTTTGGCTGACGATGTTCAGGCCCTGTTCGGCCAGCAGGTTGTCCAGCGCGCCCAGTGCGCCGGGGGCGTTGCGGTGCACATGCAGGATGCGGGCCGCGCCCACGCGTTCCAGGTAGGGCAGTTCGGGGAAGTTGACGGCGCTCTTGGTGGTGCCGGCCTGCAGGAAGCGCACCAGCTTCTCGGCCACCTCGCGGCCGATGTTTTCCTGCGACTCTTGCGTGCTGCCACCGATGTGCGGCGTGAGCAGCACGTTGGGCATGCCGATCAGCGGGCTGGCCAGCGGCTCGTCGACGCTCTTGGGTTCGGTGGGAAACACGTCCAGCGCCGCGCCCGCCAGGTGGCCCGAGGCCAGCGCCGCGTGCAGCGCCTGGATGTCCACCACGGTGCCGCGCGAGGCGTTGATCAGGATGGAGCCGCGCCGCATGCGCGCCAGCGCTTCGGCGTTGATGATGTTTTCGGTGCTCTTGCCGCCCGGCACGTGCAGGGTGACCACGTCGGCCTGTTCCAGCAATTCGTTCAGCGAGCCGGCGGCGCGGGCGTTGCCCAGCGGCAGCTTGGCTTCCACGTCGAAGAACACCACGCGCATGCCGATGCTTTCGGCCAGCGTGCTGATCTGCGAGCCGATGTTGCCGTAGCCGACAATGCCCAGCGTCTTGCCGCGCGTTTCGAAGGCGCCGGCGGCCGACTTGTCCCAGTGGCCCAGGTGCACGCGGGCATTTTTCTCGGGAATGCGCCGCAGCAGCAGGATGGCTTCGCCAAGCACCAGTTCGGCCACCGAGCGCGTGTTGGAGAACGGCGCATTGAACACCGGCACGCCGCGTTGCATGGCGCCGTTCAGGTCGACCTGGTTGGTGCCGATGCAGAAGCAGCCGACCACGCGCAGTTCGGGCGCGGCCGCCAGCGCGTCCGCGTCGAGGTGCGTGCGCGAGCGAATGCCGGCAACCTGCGCGTCGCGCAGGGCTTCGCGCAGCTCGGCGGGCGGCAGGGCGCCGGCGTGCGTGGCGATGTCGGTGTAGCCGGCGGCGTTGAAAACTTCGCGGGCGCTGGGATGGATGTTCTCGAACAGGACGATCTGGGCCATGGATGCGACAGCAGGGAAAGTGAATGGAAACTCTTTCCCTTATTGTGGCGCAGTTTGCCGCCCGGACCGGCAGAGGCCATTAGGCCGGTGTGGCGATCAGGCCGCCACGACCCGCTCGGCCGGAAAGTGCAGGGCGAAGACGCTGCCTTTGCCGACTTCGCTGGTAATCAGCAATTCGGCATCGTGGCGGATGGCGATGTGCTTGGTAATGGCCAGGCCCAGGCCGGTGCCGCCGGCAGCGCGCGAACGGCCGCGGTCGACGCGGTAGAAGCGTTCGGTCAGCCGCGGCAGGTGCAGCGCCGCGATGCCGATGCCGGTGTCCTGCACGCTGAAGCGTGCTGCGCCGTCGGCCTCGCCTTGCCATCGCACGGTGATCCTGCCGCCATCGGGCGTGTAGCGCACGGCATTGGTCAGCAGGTTCGACATGGCCGAGGCCAGTTCGGTTTCGGCGCCCAGCACGTCGAGCGATTCGTCGATGTGCCAGGCAAAGTCGTGGCGGCCCGCCGACAGGGCCTCGATCTGCTGGCGCGCCGTGCGCAGCAGGCCGGGCAGGTTGACCGCGCGCGGATCGGTGCCGGGCGACGATTCCAGCGTCGAGAGCGTCAGCAGGTCTTCCACGATGGCCTGCATGCGCTGCGCCTGCTCGTGCATCATGCTCATGTACTGCTCGCGCTGCTCGTCGTCCAGGGCGTCGGCCGGCATGTCGCGCAGCGTCTCCAGGAAGCCCGCCAGCACCGTCAGCGGCGTGCGCAATTCGTGCGACACGTTGGCGACGAAGTCGCGCCGCGTGGTTTCGAGTTTTTCGATCTGCGTCACGTCGCGCGTAATCAGTAGCCGCCGGTTGCTGGCGTAGGCGGCCAGGTGCATCATCATGACGCGCTCCTGGCCGGCGTGCGCCAGCCGCACCAGGATGGGCTCGGGCCAGTCGTCGCGGTGCGCGTAGGCCACGAATTCGGGCGCGCGCAGCAGGTTCAGCAGATTGTTGCCGCGGTCGGCCGGCAGGCTCAGGCCCAGGTGATGGCGCGCCACGCGGTTGCACCATTCGATCTGGAAGTCTTCGTTCAGCGTCACCACGCCATCGGGCAGCGCCTGCGCGGCGGCCAGCATGCCCTGCACGGCCTCGCGGGTCTCGGCCAGTTCGCGCGCACGGGCCCGCGTGTAGCGGTACAGCGGCGCCAGGATGTCGTCCCAGGGGCCCACCGAGGCCGGCGGCGAGGTCTCGGGGTGGTGAGCCCAGTACGACACCGCGCGCAGCCGCCAGCTGCGCCAGAACAGCATGGCCAGCAGGGCCGCGCAAAATATCACCCAGCCGACTGGATCGCCGGCCAGCCATTGCATGAACAACGCCACGGCCGCCCACAGGGCGACCAGGAACAAAGTGCGCAGCCAGATCATCGTGGCGATGTTTTACCGTGCCGGGAGCTGTGCGGTAAACCGATAGCCGCTGCCGCGCACGGTTTCGACGTGCGCATCGTGCCCCGAGGGTTCCAGCGCCTTGCGCAAGCGGCGGATGTGCACGTCGACCGTGCGTTCTTCCACGAAGACGTGGTCGCCCCACACCTGGTCGAGCAGTTGCGAGCGCGAGAAGACCCGTTCCGGGTGGGTCATGAAGAAATGCAGCAGGCGGAATTCGGTCGGACCGATGGACAGCGCCTGCTCGTGTCCCGACAGGCGGTGCGTGACGGGATCGAGCTTCAGCCCGCCGACATCGATGATGTCGTCGGTGAGCTGCGGCGCGCGGCGCCGCAGCACCGCCTTGATGCGCGCCATCAGTTCCTTGGGCGAGAAGGGCTTGGTGATGTAGTCGTCGGCGCCGGCTTCCAGGCCCTCGACCTTGTCCTGCTCGGCGCCCTTGGCGGTCAGCATGATGACCGGCACGGCGCGGGTGCGTTCGTCGTCGCGCAGCTTGCGCGCCAGGGTCAGGCCCGAGGTGCCGGGCAGCATCCAGTCGAGCAGGATCAAGTCGGGGAGTTCCGCGCGGATCAGGGTATGAGCCTGTTCAGCGTCGAAAGCGCGCAGGACTTTGTGGCCGGCGAACGACAGGTTGACGGCGATGAGCTCCTGGATGGCGGGTTCGTCTTCGACGACAAGAATGGTGCTGGACATGGCTGTGAAGGCTGGCAGTGGGCGCCAAGGGCGGCGCGAACATTGCGATAGTATGGCCGGAATATTTCAGGTATGTGACCACAGGCGGGACAAACCCTGGCCATATATATTGATTCGCTGTGGCGCCCCGGAGCCGGGGGATTCCGCCCGGCGGGGCCTGATCGGCTACCATTGCCCCATATACGGGACTTTCACCATGCAACAACATTCCACCCCCGCTTCCGATTCGGACGCCAGCACCACGCATTTCGGGTTTCAATCAGTCCCCGAAAACGAGAAGGCCCGCAAGGTGGCCGAGGTCTTCCACTCCGTGGCGTCCCGCTACGATGTCATGAATGACCTGATGTCCGGCGGCCTGCATCGCGCCTGGAAGGCCTTCACCATCGGCCGCGCCGCCATCCGGCCGGGCATGAAAGTGCTGGACATCGCCGGCGGCACCGGCGACCTGGCGAAGGCGTTCGCGCGCCGGGCCGGCGCCACGGGCGAGGTGTGGCTGACCGACATCAACGATTCCATGCTGCGCGTGGGACGCGACCGCCTGACCGATGCCGGCCTGCTGCTGCCCACCGCCGTGTGCGACGCCGAGCGCCTGCCGTTTCCGTCCGGGTACTTCGACCGCGTCAGCGTGGCCTTCGGCCTGCGCAACATGACCCACAAAGACCGCGCGCTGGCCGAAATGACGCGCGTGCTCAAGCCGGGCGGCAAGCTGCTGGTGCTGGAGTTCTCGCGGGTGGCCAAGCCGCTCGCGCCGGTGTACGACTGGTACTCGTTCAATATATTGCCTTGGCTGGGCAAGAAAGTGGCGGGCGACGAGGCCAGCTACCGTTACCTGGCCGAGTCCATCCGCATGCATCCCGACCAGGACACCCTGGCCGACATGATGCGCGCCGCCGGCCTCGAACGGGTGCAGTACTTCAACCTGACCGCCGGCGTTGTGGCCCTGCACGAGGGCGTGCGGCTGGGCTGAGCGCCCGGCCGCGGGGAACTTGTCCCCTGCCGGCTTGTCCGTTATTCTTCAGGTATTCAGTTTTTTGTAAGAAACCTGACCAGAACCATCGCCGGCCGCGCCGCGGCCTGGCGGCGCCCCTGTTTAGGGGGCGCCATTGCGCTCAAGGAGTCACGCAATATGTCCCGTCCCGGAATTACCCGGTTGCTCGCTGCTGCGCTGATCGCCGTCGCCGGAACCGCCATGCTGGCGGTGTCGTTCGACGCCGAGGCCCGCCGCATGGGCGGTGGCGGCAGCTTTGGCCGCCAGTCCAGCAATATCACCCAGCAGCGCCAGGCCACCACGCCGTCCACGGCCACCACCACCAACCGTTCCACGGCGCCGGCCACGGGCGCCGCTGCCGGCACCGCCGCGGCGGGCACGGCCGCCAAGAGCGGCATGTCGCGCTGGCTGGGTCCCATTGCCGGCATCGCCGCCGGCCTGGGCATTGCCGCGTTGCTGTCGCATCTGGGCCTGTCGGGCGCTTTTGCCGAATTCCTGTCCAGCATGCTGCTGATCGGGCTGGTCGTGTTCGCCGTGCTGTTCATCGTGCGCCGGCTGCGCGGCGTCGGTCCGCGCCATGCCACCCAGGGCGCCTATGGCGCGGCGCGCCAGGAGCACGCTGGCCAGGACCAGCAACCCATGTGGCGCCAGTCGGCGGGCGCATCGGCGGCCTCAGCCGCCTCGCCGGCCGCGGCCGCGGCGCCTGCCCCGGCCGCCGGCCTGCCCGCGGCGGACGACGACAACAACTGGTATATCCCCGGCGATTTCAACACCACCGAGTTCCTGAAAAAAGCCAAAGAGCAGTTCGTGCAAATCCAGGCCATCTGGGACAGCGGCGACACCGACCGCCTGCGCGAATTCCTCACCGACGACCTCATCGCCGAACTGAAGCAGCAACTGGCCGAGCGCGGCGCCGCGCCCAACAAGACCGAAGTGGTGCTGCTCAATGCGGAACTGCTGGGCATCGAAACCGTGTCCGATGGCCATCTGGCCAGCGTGCGGTTCTCGGGCATGCTGCGCGAGGCCCCCGGCACCGAAGCCTTCCGCTTCGAGGAAATCTGGAACCTGTTCAAGCCCCAGCAAGGCGGCTGGCTGCTGGCGGGCATCCAGCAAATTCCCGTCGAATACGCCAGCTGACAGCCGGCGGGCGCCGCCGCGCGCCCGGCCCCGCGCATGGCTTGCCGCCCCGCACGCGGGGCAGGCGCGCGCCCGACCCGGTAAACTCCGGGTTTGACCGTTTAATCGGCCGGGCCTGCGGCAGGCCGGCCCGCCCCGCATCGATGCTGCCTTCTTCCATATTGCCCAACCCTGCGCGCCTGGCCGTTCGGGCGCTGAATGCCTTGCTGGCGCGCGAAGCATGGGCGCGCGAGCGCCTGGCGCGCCACGCGGGCAAGACGGTGCGTTTTGCGGTGGGCGGCTTCACGGCGGGACTGGCGGTCAACAGCGAAGGCTACGCCGACCCGGCCGACGCGGCCGTGGTGCCCGACGTCATTCTTACCGTCGACCCGGCCAAGTTCAATCCGCTGCGCCTGCTGCCCGGGCAAGAAAAACCCGACGTGGCCGAGGCTACCCACATCGAGGGCGATGCCGCGCTGGCGCGCGTGGTGGCCGACCTGGCCGCCAGCCTGCGCTGGGACCCCGAAGACGATCTGGCCCGCGTAGTAGGCGATATTCCGGCGGCGCGCCTGGCTGCGGGCGCGCGCGCAGCCCGCCAGGGCGCGCGTGCCGCGGCGGCGAGCCTGGGGCGCAATGTGTCCGAATACCTGGCCGAAGAGCGCGGCGTGTTGGCTGGCGCGCCGCTGCTGGCCCAATGGCAGCAAGATCTGGCTGAACTCGGCCGGCACGGCGATGCCGTGGCGCGCCGGGCAGCCGACCTGGACGCGCGGCTGGCCCGCCTGGCCAGGCAGCGGGGCGCCTGACGCCATGCCCAGTTTCCTGCGCGTGCTACGCATTATGTATGTGGCGTTCAGGTTCGGCCTGGACGACCTGGTGCTGTCCGGCCTCGATCATCCCCTGGCCCGCGGCCTGCGCTGGCTGATCCGGCTGGGCATGCGGCCGCGCGCGCCGCGCGGGCTGCGGTTGCGGCGCGCGCTGGAATCGCTGGGCCCCATTTTCGTCAAGTTCGGGCAGGTGCTGTCGACCCGGCGCGACCTCGTTCCGGCCGACATCGCCGACGAACTGGCGCTGCTGCAAGACCGCGTGCCGCCGTTCCCGTCGGCGCAGGCGGCGGCGTGCATCGAGGCCGCCCTGGGCGCTCCGCCCGCGCAGTTGTTTGCCCAGTTCGATGTCGATCCGGTGGCATCGGCCTCGATCGCCCAAGTGCATTTCGCCGTGCTGCACGACGGCCGCGAAGTGGCCGTGAAGGTGTTGCGCCCGGGCATGCGCCAGGCCATCGAGCGCGACCTGTCGCTGCTGCGCATCGTGGCGCGCATTGTCGAGCGCACCGGCCCCGATGGCCGCCGGCTGAAGCCGCGCGAGGTGGTGGCCGAGTTCGACAATTACCTGCACGATGAGCTCGACCTGGTGCGCGAGGCATCCAATTGCAGCCAGCTGCGGCGCAACTTCGACGCGGCGTCGGGGCGCGGCGACCTGCTGATCGTGCCCGAGGTCATCTGGGAATACACCACTTCCACGGTGTTCACGATGCAGCGCATGTATGGCATTCCGGTGGGTCAGATCGACCGCCTGCGCGCCGCGGGCATCGATATTCCCACCCTGGCGCGCAGCGGCGTCGACATCTTCTTCACCCAGGTGTTTTCCGACGGCTTCTTTCACGCCGACATGCATCCGGGCAACATCTACGTGTCCGACCGGCCCGAGACCCTGGGGCGCTATATCGCGCTGGATTTCGGCATCGTCGGCTCGTTGTCCGAGTTCGACAAGAACTACCTGGCGCAGAATTTCCTGGCGTTCTTTCATCGCGACTACCGGCGCGTGGCGCAACTGCATATCGAATCCGGCTGGGTGCCGCCGGACACGCGCGAAGAAGAGCTCGAGGGCGCCGTGCGCGCGGTGTGCGAGCCATATTTCGACCGGCCGCTCGCCGAAATCTCGCTGGGCCAGGTGCTGCTGCGGCTGTTCCAGACCTCGCGCCGTTTCAATGTCGAGATCCAGCCGCAACTGGTGCTGCTGCAGAAAACCCTGCTCAACGTCGAAGGGCTGGGGCGCCAGCTGGACCCCAACCTCGACCTGTGGAAGACCGCCAAGCCGTACCTGGAAAACTGGATGCGCCAGCGCATGGGCCTGGACGGCCTGCGCAAATCGCTGGCCAAAGAAGCCACGCAATGGTCGCAGATGCTGCCGGCCTTGCCACGGCTGGTGCATGAGCGGCTCAGCCGGCCCGATGTGGCGCCGCAGCTGCTGCTCGAAATGACCCGACTGCGCCAGGCGCAGGAACAGGGCAACCGCCTGCTGGCCGCCTTGGCGGCCGTGCTGGCCTTGGCAGTGGGGGTGGCCCTGTGGGCCCTGACCCGCTGACCTGTCGCGGCGCCGTGTCATGAATTCGTCACCAGACGGTCATGACAGTTTCGCACGGCGCGGCGATAAATAACCCTGCGCAATAGCGTGCAGGGCCCGGGCCGTGACAGCACGGCATTTGTTTGAAGCCAAATAAGGCCCCACGCGGGACCGACAAGGGTACATCATGCTTTATCCTGAACTCTTCAAGACCATGGAAGCCGTGCGCTGGAACATGGCAAGCGATATCCCCTGGGACGACTTCGACCGCAGCAAGCTGTCGGACGAGCAGGCCTACACCATCAAGATGAATGCCATCACCGAGTGGGCGGCGCTGCCGGCCACCGAGATGTTCCTGCGCGACAACCGCGGCGACAGCGATTTCTGCGCGTTCATGTCGGTGTGGTTCTTCGAAGAGCAGAAGCACTCGCTGGTGCTCATCGAATACCTGCGCCGCTTCTGCCCCGAACTGGTTCCCACCGAGGAAGAGCTGCACAAGGTGCGCTTCGAATTCGATCCGGCGCCCGAGCTCGAGACGCTGATGCTGCATTTCTGCGGCGAAGTGCGCCTGAACCACTGGTACCGCCGCGCCGCCGACTGGCACACCGAGCCGGTCATCAAGGCCATTTACCAGACCATTTCGCGTGACGAGGCCCGCCATGCGGGCGCGTACCTGCAGTACATGCGCCGCGCCCTGCACGACCGCGGCCAGCGCACCAGCGAACAGGCCCGGCTGTCGTTCTCGAAAATCGGCGTGCTGATGGCCTCGGCCAGCCGCACGGCGCAGGCCATGCATCCCACCAACCTGCACGTCAACAAGGCGCTGTTTCCCAACGATACGGTGCAGTCGCGCCTGCCCGAGCCGGGCTGGCTGGAGCACTGGCTGGACACGCAGATCCGTTTCGACGGCGCGTGGGAACAGAAGGTGGCCAGCCGCATCCTGCACATTCTGTCGTCCCTGATGGGCCGCAGTTTCGAAACGGTGAAAGACCTGAACCGCTACCGCAAGGAAATCGCCAGCCTGGCCGCTGCGGGCGCGCAGTCCGACCTGATCGTGCCGGCTGGCGCCTGAGACGCCGCCGGCGGCTGCCGGCGCGTGGGCGGCAGCGTACAATCGTCGCATGCCTGCCGCCCGTTTCGAATCCAAGATACTGACCCGCGACGCCTGCGCCGCGGCCATTGCCCGCGGCGCGCTGCCGCGCCCGCTGGTGTTCACCAACGGCGTCTTCGATATCCTGCACCGCGGGCATGCCACCTACCTGGACCAGGCCGCGCAGTTGGGCGCGTCATTGGTGGTGGCCATTAATACCGACGACTCGGTGCGCCGCCTGGGCAAGGGCAGCGACCGTCCGCTGAATCGCCAGGAAGACCGCGCCGCGTTGCTGGCGGCGCTGGGCTGCGTCAGCGCCGTGACCCTGTTCCATGAAGACACGCCGGTTGAGATCATCGGCGAATTGCGCCCCGACCTGATCGTCAAGGGGGGCGACTACGACATGGAAACCCTGCCGGAAACCGCGCTGGTCAAGACCTGGGGCGGACGCGCGCTGGCGATTCCGTTCGAGTTCGAGCGCTCGACGACGGCGTTGGTGAAGAAAATCCGGGGCTAGCCGGCGGGGCGCGTACTCAGGGGGCGGGCAGCCGCAGCAGCCGGTTGACGGCTTCGAGGTCGGCTTCGGACAGGATGCCGCCCACCGCCTTGAGCCGCAGCCCGTTGAGCAGGGTGTTGTAGCGCGCCTGGGCCAAGTCGCGCTGGGTGGCATACAGCTGCTGCTGGGCGTTGAGCACGTCCAGGTTGATGCGCACGCCGATTTCGTAGCCTGTCTGGTTAGCCCGTACGGCCGCGCGGCTGGATTTTTCGCCGGCCTCCAGCGCGGCAATGCGCTGCAGGCCGGATATCACGCCGGTGTAATGCTGGCGCGCCGATTGCACTGCCTGGCGGCGCGCGGCCTCGTACTCTTTGCGTGCTTTTTGTTCGAGTTGGACTTTTTCTGTTACCTGAGAAGACACGCCGCCGCCCGAGTAAATAGGCACGGACAACACCAGGCCGATGGAGCTGTCGACCGCGCGGCCGCCGGCGGCGTCGCGGTGCGAGCCCTCGGCGCTGCCGCTGGTGGCGCGCAGGCTTAGCGTGGGGTAATGGCCGCTGCGCGCTACCTGGATGTCGCGCTGGGCGATCTGCGTATGCAATTGGGCGCGCGCCACTTCCAGGCTGGCGGCCTCGGCCTGGGTGGACCAGTCGGCCAGGCGCGCCGGCTGCGGCGGCGGCAGCGGCACGCTGCGCGGCAGTTCGGCCAGCGCGCCAGGCGGCTGGCCGATGATTTTGCCGAGCTCGTCGCGCAGCACGTCCAGGGCGTGCTGTTGCAGCAGTTCCTGCGCCACCACCAGGTCGTAGCGGGCCTGGGCTTCGTAGGTGTCGGTGATGGTGGAATTGCCCAGCTCGAAATTGCGCTTGGCCGATTCCAGTTGGGCGGCCACCGCGGCTTTTTCGCCTTCGGTGGCGGCCAGGCTGTCTTGCGCGGCCAGCACGTTGAAGTAGGCGTCGGCCACGCGCAGCAACAGGTCTTGGTAAGCCTGCTGCAGCTGCAGTTCGGCGTCGGCCACGCCCAGCTTGGCCTGTTCGTAGCGTTGCCAGCGCGACCAGTCGTATAGCGGCTGGGTCAGGACCAGGTCCCAGGCGCCGCGGGTGCCGTCGCGGCTGCGCGACGACATGTTGCGGGTGGCGCGGGTTTCGTCGTAGGCGCCCAGGAGTTCGGCATTGACCGCCGGCAGCAGGGTGGCTCGCGCCTGCGGCAATTGCTCGATGGACGCCCGGTACGAGGCGCGGGCGGCGGCGTAGAGCGGGTCGCTGGCCAACGCCTGGCGCCAGATCTGCAGCAGGTCCTGGGCAGCGCCGGCCGGCGCGCTCAGGCTTGCGGCAAGCGCCAGAACCAACGTGGCCGCAAGCGAACCGGCGCGCATGCGGAGGTGGCTAGAACTTGAACTGCGAAACCGTGGCCCCGCGCAGCGGCTTGACGACGGTTTCGAACAGGTTGACGGTCTCGAAGCTGGCGGCCGTGGTGCGCGTGATGCGACAGGCCGTCATGATGGGCGCCTGCCCCACGATGACCACCAGGCGGCCGCCGACGCGCAACTGGTATTTCAGGGCGTCGGGCACGGCGGGCACCGAGCCGGTGACCAGGATGGCGTCGTATTCGGTGGTGCCCCAGCCGTTGCGGCCGTCGCCGGTTTCGACCTTGACGTTGGTGACGTTGTTCATTTGCAGGTTCTGCTGCGCGAACGCCACCAGGCGGTTGTCGATTTCTACCGAGGTGACCTGCTGCGCCAGGTGCGCCAGCAGCGCGGCCTGGTAGCCCGAGCCCGTGCCGATTTCCAGCACGCAGTCGGTGGGGGTGAGTTGCAGTTCCTGGGCCAGGCGGGCTTCGACCTTGGGCGCCAGCATGACCTGGCGGGTATCGACCGCATTGATCTGCAGCGGGATTTCCAGGTCGGAAAAGGCCAGGGCTCGCAGCGCCGGCGGCACGAACTGCTCGCGGCGCACCGCGAACAGGGCGTCAAGCACCTTGGAGTCGAGCACATCCCAGGGGCGGATTTGCTGCTCAACCATGTTGAAGCGGGCTTTTTCTACGTCGGGCAGGGTCGAAGCGTTCATGAAGGCAAAGGGAAAATCAGGAAGAACCAACGGCACATTGTACTGATTCGCCGCCTGTCCGGGCGCCCGGCTCCGCCGGAGCCGGGCGGGTCTTACCACCAGGCATGGAAATGGTGGGTAGGGCCGTGGCCGGACCCCACCTGCAGACGGTCGGCATGGCGCAGTGCTTCGGCCAGGTAGGCCTTGGCGCGGCGGGCGGCCTCGGGCACGTCGGCGGTCTGCGGCAGCAGCGCGGCCAGGGCGGCCGACAGGGTGCAGCCGGTGCCGTGGGTGTTGCGGGTGTCGATGCGGTGGCCCGGCAGTTCGATCATGCGGTCGCCGTCGTGCAGCAGGTCGATGGTGTCGTTGCCGGGCAGGTGCCCGCCCTTGAGCATGACCCAGCGCTGGCCCGAATGCGCCATGATGTTGCGCAGGCGCTCGGCCACACGGCGCATTTCCTTGACGGTTTCCACGGGACGCTCGTCGAGCAGCACGCCGGCTTCGGGCAGGTTGGGGGTCAGCAGGGTGGCCTGCGGCAGCAGCGCCTCGCGCAGCGCGCCGACGGCTGCGCGTTCGAGCAGCAGGTCGCCGCTTTTGGCCACCATGACCGGGTCCAGCACCACATGGGCCGGCAGCCATTTGGCCAGCTTTTCGGCCACCACCACTGTAACGGGCTGCTGGCCCAGCATGCCGATCTTGACGGCGTCGATGCGCACGTCGGCGAACAGGGTGTCGATTTGCTGGCCCACAAAGGCAGGCGGCACCGGCGCGATGGCCGTGACCCCCTGAGTGTTCTGGGCCGTGAGCGCCGCGATGACGGCGCAGCCGTAGGCGCCCAGCGCGCTCATGGCCTTGACGTCGGCCAGCACGCCGGCGCCGCCGGACGGGTCGACCCCGGCGATGCTCAGCGTATTGGGAATGGGCCGCTGGCCGGCGGGCGGCTGGCGCGAGGCGTTCATCGCGACTGGGCCGGGGCGGCGGTGATCAGGCCTTCGGTGGGCGAGCTGGGCGCGCCGCTGTACAGCTTGCGCGGCATGCGGCCGGCGCGGAAGGCTTCGCGCCCGGCTTCCACCGCTTTTTTCATGGCGCCGGCCATCAGCACCGGGTCTTGCGCGGCGGCGATGGCGGTGTTCATGAGCACCGCGTCGCAGCCCAGTTCCATGGCGATGGCGGCGTCCGATGCCGTGCCCACGCCGGCATCCACCACCACCGGCACGCGCGCCTGGTCGATGATCAGGCGCAGGTTCCAGGGGTTCAGGATGCCCATGCCCGAGCCGATCAGCGAGGCCAGCGGCATGACCGCCACCGCGCCCAGGTCTTCGAGCATGCGGCACTGGATGGGGTCGTCGGTGCAGTACACCATGACCTTGAATCCGTCGGCCACCAGCGTCTTGGTGGCCTGCAGGGTTTCGGGCATGTTGGGGAACAGGGTGTGCGAGTCGCCCAGCACTTCGAGCTTGACCAGGTCGTGGCCATCGAGCAGTTCGCGCGCCAGGCGCAACGTGCGCACGGCATCGTCGGCGGTATAGCAGCCGGCGGTATTGGGCAGCAGCGTGAATTGCGAGGGCGGCACGTAATCGAGCAGGCTGGGCTCGCCGGGGTTCTGCCCGATGTTGGTGCGCCGGATGGCGACCGTGACGATCTGCGTGCCGCTGGCGTCGAGCGCGGCGCGGGTTTGAGCGAAATCTTTGTACTTGCCGGTGCCTACCAGCAGGCGCGACGAGTATTCGCGCCCGGCGATGGTCAGGGTATCAGGTGTGGTCATGGCGATGCTTGCAGGGAAAAAGTGCGGGGGGCCGGCGCCTGCGGCGGCACGGCTACCCATCCATGATAAAGCACGCGGCGGCTCAGCCCGGCGGGCGCGCGGCGTCCAGCGCCGCGCACAGGCGCTCGGTAGCGTCTATCAGGCGCGGCCCGGGCCGGTACAGGGCGTCGGCGTCCACGCTGAACACGTGGCCCCGCCGGGCGGCCGGCAGGCCGCGCTCGCGCCACGCCTGCTGGCTGGCCTGGGCGTCGGCCGGGTCCACCGCGCCCAGCAGCACGGCGTCCGGGCGGGCTGCCAGCACGCTTTCCACCGATACCTGCGGCGCCAGGATGGCGGCGCCGGCAAACACGTTTACGCCGCCGCACAGGCGCACGGCATCGCTGACGATGCTGGCGCCGTTCAGGGTGTAGACGGGCTGCAGGCCGGCCTGGATGAATACCCGCACCGGCGCGCGGCCGGCGTAGCGGGCCGACAGCGCCGCCAGCCGGCCGCGCAGGGCCGCCGCGGCCGGCGCCGCCTGTTCTTCGGTGCCGAACAGGCGGCCCATGGCCTCTACCGCGTCGGCCACCGCGGCCAGGGTGCGCGGGTCGCTGTAGTACACCGGCACGTCCAGGCGCCGCATCAGGTCGCCCAGCGGATCGGGCACGGCGGGCTGCCAGGCGATCAGCAGGTCGGGCCGCAGCGCCGCGGCGCGTTCCAGGCTGGGCCGCAGGCTGTCGCCGATGGATGGCAGGGCGCGGGCTTCCGGCGGATAGTCGCTGCCGCGCGCGGCGCCGGCCAGATAGCGGCCCGCGCCAGCCGCGTAGACGAGTTCGGTGGCGTGCGGCGCGGCCGTGATGGCGCGCCGCGCCGCGGCCGCCAGCGTTACCGTGCGGCCCTGGTCGTCGCGCACCGTGATGGGGCCCGCCGCGTGAGCGGCGGTCGCGGCCAGCGCGGCGGCCAGCGCGGCGGCCAGCGCGGCGGCCAACTGGCGCGGCCAACGAAGGGCGGGTGTTGCGGGTGGCGCGGGGGGTGTCGGTGTTGGGGGCGTAGCGAGTGTTGCAGGTGTCGCGAGTGTTGCAGGTATAGCGAGTGTTGCAGGTATAGCGAGTGTTGCAGGTATAGCGAGTGTTGCAGGTGTCTGGCTCCGAAGGTGCCAGACACCGGTTTTCTGAAGGGGCCGGACGCCGGTTCGTGGGGCAGTCGTCGCGCGCGTCGGTGTCTGACACCCTGCGGGAGTCAGACACCTGGGCAGGGACCTTGCCAGGTTCCTTGCCAGGCGCCCGGCAACACACTTGGCGCGCGCAGCGGTGGGCGTGGGCATCAGTAGCGGATGGTCAGCGCCGCCTGCACATTGCGGCCAGCTGCGGGGTACAGGTTGTAGGCGCCGGTGGGCCCGGTGCTGCCCGAGCGGATGCCGTAGGTGGCGTACTCGCGGTCGAACAGGTTATTGACCGCCAGCGTGCCCGACACGTTCTCGGTGAACGCGTAGCCGATCTTGCCGTTGACCAGCACGTAGTCGTCGAGCTGCTTGTCGAATTCGTTGGTCTGGTCGTTGTCCATGCGCGCCTTACCTACATATTGCGCCGCCAGGCTGATGAACAGCTTGTCGTCCGGGCGCCAGGTGGCGCCCAGGTTGGCCATCCATTTCGGCACCAGCGGCACGGTGTTGCCCGCGAGGTCCACGCCGTTGTCGTTGCCCGAGCGGAACCTGGCCTGCAGCCATGTCACGTTGGCGTCCATGGTCAGCGTGCGGGTGAGCGCGTGATGGCCTTCGAGCTCGACGCCCTGGCGGCGGGTGGGAGCCAGGTTGACGTTCGAGAATGTCACCGGGTTGTACTGGATCTCGTTGGTGAGATCGTAGCGGAACCAGCTCAGCCGCGCGCTCGACGCTTCCGACTGCCAAAGGATGCCCAGCTCTTTGTCCACCGACGTCTGCGGCTTGAGCGGCGTGGCCACGTACAGCACTTCGTCTGAATTGGCCAGGCGGAAACTGCGCCCCACTTTGCCGTAGAAGCTGAAGCCGGCGCCCGCTTCCTGGCGCAGGGCCAGTTGCCAGGCGCCCAGATGGCGGGTTTCGTCGGAATTGCCGCTGAAGCCGGACAAGGTTTCCAGCCGGTCGCGGGCATACTGGCGGCGGCCGCCCAGCGTGATGCGGGTGCTGTCGGTGGCTTGCACCTGGGCTTCGGCGAACACCCCATGCTGGCGCTGCTCGGCCCGCCAGCGATCGCCCACCGGAGAAAACGAATAGGCATTGGCGGCGTCCAGGTTGCTGTCGAGCATGTCCATGCCCAGGATCAGCGCGTGCCGCTGGGCCACGGGCAGGTGGTAGCGCAGGCTGCCGGTGGTCTCGGCCAGATCCTGGGTGCGCGTGGTGTCGCCGAAGGCGCTGCCGCTGAAGCCCGTCAGCGATTTGTCGCGCTGGCCCAGGTCGGCATACAGCGTGCCGGCGCCCAGGCGCTGCTCGATCTGCGCGCCGAAGGCATCGGTGCGGGTTTCGATGTAGTCGTCCGGGTTCGACGTGCCGCGCGGGTCGTCTTCGTATTCGTCGAGACCGGTGGCCGGATCGACCCGGCGCGGGCCGGGCAGCCCGAGTTTCTGGCGGGTGGTGCGGGCGTACAGGCGCACGGTGCCGCCGTCGTGCCGCAAGCCCAGGCTCACGCCGCCGCTGTCACGGCTTTCGCGATTGTTGTCGCGGTAGTTGTCGGTGCGCAGCGTCTGCCCGTACACGTCCACGGTGAGATGCTCGTTCTGCAGGCCGATGGCCGCGTCGAGCTGGTGCAGGCCATAGTTGCCCACCGTGCCAGTTACGCTGGCCGATACCGGCTCGCCGTTGGCGTTGCCGCGCTTAGTGATGATGTTGATCACGCCGCCGGTGGTGCCGCCGCCGTATTGCACCGAGCCGCTGCCGCGCACGATCTCGATGCGCTCGATGCGGTCCAGCGGCACCGTGCCCAGCGAGGGCGCCGACAGGTCATTGTTGTTCTGGGGAATGCCGTCGATCAGGATCAGCGTGTTGCTGGGGCCGGTCAGCCCGAAACCGCGCAGATCGACGGCCGCCTGTTCGGCGGCGCCGGTGCTGTTGATGACATGCACGCCGGACTGCGTGGACAGCAGCTCTTGCACGGTTTGCGCGCTGCTGGTGCGGATCTGCTCTGCCGTCAGCACCGAAACCTGCACCGGCTGGTCGCGGGCCTCGATGGGCACGCGCGAGGCGGTGACGGTAATGGCGTCGAGTTGGGGAATGGCGTTGCCAGGGGAGTTTTGCTGGGCGGCGGCCAGTGCGGGCACGGCGCAGGCCAGCATGCCGGCTGTGCGCCGGAACAAGCGGGATTTCATCGGACGGACCTCGGTGTGACGCGCGACCCCGCACGTCGTTCTCGGTATGAGGCCGCGCTGGGCGCGTCCCCGGTGGGCGAACCGGCCGGTATCGGGCTGCCATGCGGCGCAAGGCGCGGCATGGGGACCGTTGCGGGGGCAGCACAGGCTGGGCGTGGGGCGCCTTCCTGTTTCCCGTTTAACTTCGGCGCGCAGGGCGCGCCGAAGCACCGGTTCGGGGCCGAACTGTATCACCCGCGGGCGGGCCGCGACCCATTTTGTTACCATCAAGCGTTGGTTTTCGGGCGTTTTTTGCCTTTTTGCCACATTACCGAGACTTCCCGTGCCGTATCCCCGCCTGCCCTATCCGCCGTCGTCATATACCCGCGGCGGCGACTTTGCCCGCCTGCTCGGCCAGCGCATCCTGATCCTGGACGGCGCCATGGGCACCATGATCCAGCGCTACAAGCTGAGCGAGGCCGATTTCCGCGGCGAGCGCTTCGCCGATCATGGCAAAGACCTGAAGGGCGACAACGAGCTGCTGTCGCTGGTGCGTCCCGACATCATCGACGAGATCCACCGCCAGTACCTCGAGGCAGGCGCCGACGTCATCGAAACCAATACCTTCGGCGCCACCTCGGTGGCCCAGGCCGACTACGACCTGCCTGGCCTGGCCTACGAGCTGAACCTGGCGTCGGCGCGGCTGGCGCGCGCCGCCTGTGACGCCTACAGCACGCCTGAACGGCCGCGTTTCGCGGCGGGGGCGTTGGGCCCGCAACCCAAGACGGCGTCGATTTCCCCGGACGTCAACGACCCGGGCGCGCGCAACATCACCTTTGACGAACTGCGCGAGGCCTACACCGAGCAGCTCAACGGCCTGCTCGATGGCGGCATCGACATCGTTCTGATCGAAACCATCTTCGACACGCTCAACGCCAAGGCCGCCATCTTCGCCGTGGAGTCGGTGTTCGAGGCGCGCGGCGAGCGCCTGCCGGTAATGATCTCGGGCACCGTCACCGATGCCTCCGGGCGCATCCTGTCGGGCCAGACGGTCGAGGCGTTCTGGAACTCGGTGCGCCATGCGCGGCCCATTACCATCGGCCTGAACTGTGCGCTGGGCGCCGCCCTGATGCGGCCGTACGTGGCCGAGCTGTCCAAGATCTGCGACACCTACGTGTGCGTGTATCCGAACGCCGGCCTGCCCAATCCCATGGCCGAAACGGGCTTTGACGAAGCGCCGGCCGACACGTCGGGCCTGCTGGAAGAATTCGCCCGCGCCGGGCTGGTGAACATGTCGGGCGGATGCTGCGGCACTACCCCCGACCATATCCGCGCCATTGCCGACAAGGTTGCCACGCTGACGCCGCGCGCGGTGCCCGAGATTCCCGTCAAGACCCGTCTGTCGGGCCTCGAACCGCTGAACATCGACGAAGAGTCGCTGTTCGTCAACGTGGGCGAGCGCACCAACGTGACCGGCAGCAAGATGTTCGCGCGCCTGATCCGCGAAGAAAAGTACGACGAGGCGCTGGCCGTGGCGCGCCAGCAGGTGGAAAACGGCGCCCAGATCATCGACATCAACATGGACGAGGCCATGCTCGATTCGGTGGCCTGCATGCGCCGCTTCCTGAACCTGATCGCCTCCGAGCCCGACATTGCCCGCGTGCCGATCATGATCGACAGCTCGAAATGGGAAGTGATCGAGGCCGGCCTGAAGTGCGTGCAGGGCAAGGCGGTGGTGAACTCGATTTCCATGAAAGAGGGCGAGGAGGCCTTCCGCCACCATGCGCGGCTGTGCCGCCGCTACGGCGCCGCCGTGGTCGTGATGGCCTTTGACGAGCAGGGCCAGGCCGACACGCTGGAGCGGCGCAAGGAAATCTGCGCGCGCGCCTACAAGATACTGACCGAGCAAGAGCAGTTCCCGCCCGAAGACATCATCTTCGACCCGAACGTGTTCGCCGTGGCCACCGGCATCGACGAGCACAACCACTACGCCATGGACTTCATCGAGGGCGTGCGCTGGATCCGGCAGAACCTGCCGCACGCGCGCCTGTCCGGCGGCATTTCGAACGTCAGTTTCTCGTTCCGCGGCAACGAGCCGATGCGCGAGGCCATTCATACGGTGTTCCTGTACTACGCCATTCGCGAAGGCCTGACGATGGGCATCGTCAACGCCGGCCAGTTGGGTGTGTACGCCGACCTGGAGCCGCGGCTGCGCGACCTGGTCGAAGACGTGATCCTCGACCGCGCCGAGCCCGTGGGCAAACAGGACGCCGCTGATGAACGCACGCCCACCGAACGCCTGGTGCAGTTCGCCGACAGCGTGAAGGGCTCGGGCGCCAAGAAAGAAGAAGACCTGGCCTGGCGCGCCGGCACGGTCGAAGAGCGCCTGTCGCATGCGCTGGTGCACGGCATTACGACGTTCATCGTCGAAGACACCGAAGAAGTGCGCCAGAAGATCGCCGCGCGCGGCGGCCGCCCCATCGAGGTCATCGAAGGCCCGCTGATGGACGGCATGAACATCGTGGGCGACCTGTTCGGGGCGGGCAAGATGTTCCTGCCTCAGGTGGTGAAATCGGCGCGCGTCATGAAGCAGGCCGTTGCCCACCTGATTCCCTTCATCGAAGAGGAAAAACGCCAGATCGCCGCCGCCGGCGGCGACGTGCGGGCCAAGGGCAAGATGGTGATCGCCACCGTCAAGGGCGACGTGCACGACATCGGCAAGAACATCGTGTCGGTGGTCCTGCAATGCAATAACTTCGAAGTCGTGAACATGGGCGTCATGGTGCCCTGCGCGCAGATTCTCGAAAAAGCCAAGGAAGAACAGGCCGATATCGTGGGCCTGTCGGGGCTGATTACGCCCAGCCTTGAAGAAATGGCCTATGTGGCCTCGGAAATGCAGCGCGACCCGTACTTTCGCGAGCGCAAGATCCCGCTGATGATCGGCGGCGCCACCACCAGCCGTGTGCATACGGCCGTGAAAATCGCGCCCAATTACGACGGGCCGGTCATCTACACGCCAGACGCGAGCCGCGCGGTGGGCGTGGCCGCCAACCTGGTGTCCGAGCAGGCGCAGGCCTACATCGACGAAGTGGCGCAGGAATACGCCGATGTGCGGCGCCGCCACGCCAACCGCAAGGCGACGCCGCTGGTTTCTCTGGCCGAGGCGCGCGCGGCGCGCCCGCAGATCGATTGGTCGGCCTATGTGCCGCCGCGCCCCAAATTCATTGGCCGGCGGTCGTTCAAAAGCTACGACCTGGCCGAGATCGCCAGGTATCTGGACTGGACGCCGTTCTTCCAGACCTGGAGCCTGTTCGGGCAATTTCCCGCCATTCTGGAAGACAAGGTGGTGGGCGAGCAGGCCCAGAAGGTATATGCCGACGGGCAGGCCATGCTCAAGCGCATCATCGAGGGCCGCTGGCTGACCGCCAACGGCGCGGTGGCGTTCTACCCGGCCAATACCGTCAACGACGAAGACATCGAGGTCTACGCCGACGAATCGCGCAGCGAGGTGCTGTTCACGTATCGCAACCTGCGCCAGCAGGGCGTCAAGCGCGAAGGCGTCAGCAACAAGTGCCTGGCCGATTTCATCGCGCCCAAGTCGAGCGGGGTGGCTGACTACATCGGCATGTTCGCCGTGACCGCCGGGCTGGGCATCGAAAAGAAAGAGGCCGAGTTCCAGGCAGCGCTGGACGATTATTCCGGCATCATGCTCAAGGCCATGGCCGACCGGCTGGCCGAAGCCTTCGCCGAATGCCTGCACGCACGCGTGCGCCAGGACCTGTGGGGCTACGCGGCCGACGAGGCGCTGTCCAATGACGAAATGATCGCCGAGAAATACGTGGGAATCCGGCCCGCGCCGGGCTATCCGGCCTGCCCGGAACACGTGGTCAAGCGCGACCTGTTCCGCGTGCTGGACGGCGACGATATCGGCATGCTGCTTACCGACAGCTATGCCATGTATCCAGCCTCGAGCGTGTCGGGGTTTTATTTCAGCCACCCGCAGTCGCAGTACTTCAACGTGGGCACCATCGGCGCGGACCAGTTGGCCGACTACATCGCTCGCAGCGGGCGCAGCGAAGAAGACGTGCGCCGGACCCTGGCATCCAGCCTGGGCTAGGCGCGCCGCTGGCCGCGCGGCCGGCGGATTTGCGCGGCCGCCGCTGCCGTAATGCGGCGGCCGCGCTTGTTCAGCCGCGCTGCATCACCAGCGTGGCGGTGTCGCTGCTGAACGAGCCGTCCGGGGCGATGGCATAGTGCCGGTGCACCGGCGCCGGAGCGTGGGCCAGCATGTGGCGCAGCGCCTGCACCAGCGGAGCCGGCGTGCGCATGCGCTCGACCCACGAATCGAATTCCAGCGTGATGCGGCGCGGCGTGCAGCTGCGCAGCACGAAGCCCGCTTCGGCCAGCAGCCGCAGCCATTCGGACACCGAATAATTGCGCACGTGCGAGTTGTCGCGCAGCACTTCCAGCATTTGCAGCCAGGTGTCGAGCAGCGGCTCGCCGGGCGACACGACGTCGGCGAAGGCGGCGATGCCGCCCGGCTTGAGCACGCGCCGCGCTTCACGCAACGCCTGGCCCGCGTCTTGCCAATGGTGCGTGGAATAGCGGCACAGCACCAGGTCGAATTCACCATCGGCGAACGGCAGGCGCTCGGCCTTGCCCTGGCGGGTAGACAGGTTGTCCAGCCCGCGCCGCGCGGCTTGCTCGGCCACTACGTCCAGCATCGATTGGGACAGGTCGTAGGCGACCACCTGGGCCGCGCAGGGCGCGACGTGGAAGCTGACGTGTCCGCCCCCACAGCCCAGATCCAGCACGCGCGCGCCCGGATGTTCGCGCGCCAACCCCGCCAGCTGGTCGAGGTCGGCGCCTTGCGCATGGACGGCGCTGGTCAGGTAGGCGGCGGCGCGCGGACCGAACTGGCGGTCGACGGCCTGGTCATGGGAAACGGGAGCAGTCATGGTTTTCCTGTCGATGGGTGGGATGGCCGCAATGGGGCGGTGCACAGCGTGCGGAGGTAAGATAGGGATTCCGCTATACGCGTACAAGACCACTGCTTATCCTGGTATGAATGCCTCTACCCAAGCCGGCGCCTCGGGCACCCATGAAAGCTCCACACGCCGTCGCCACGCGCTGGGTGAATTCGTGCGCGCGGCGCGGGCGCGCATCACCCCGCAAATGGCCGGCTTGCCCGAGGGCATGCGGCGCCGCACGCCCGGTCTGCGGCGCGAGGAAGTGGCGCAGCTGTGCGGCATCAGTGTCACCTGGTACACATGGATAGAGCAGGGCCGCGAAGTGTCGGTGTCGCCCGCTGTGTGGGCGCGCATCGCAGGGGTGCTGCAGCTGGCGCGCGCCGAGCGCGCGTATCTGTTCGAGCTGGCCGAATGCGCCGACCCGCAACACCCGCGCGACGACACCACCGAAGCGCCAGGCCTGCTGCGCGAATGCGTGGAAGCTGTGAATGCGCCTGCTTATGTGCTGGATCGCGCCTGGAACGTGCTGGTGCACAACGGACCCATGCGCGATCTGTTCGATGATTGGCCGGTGCGCGACCCGCGCCCCAACTTGCTGCGCTACATTTTCCTGGACCCGGCCGCGCGCCAACTGGTGGTGGACTGGGATCAGCGCGCCCGGCGGGTGGTGGCGGAATTCCGCGCCGACGCAGGGGCGCATCTGGACGAACCCGATGTGCTGGCGCTGCTGGACGAGCTGAACCGCGACAGCGAGGTGTTTGCCCACTGGTGGACCCGCCATGCGGTGGTGGAGCGCGAAGGCGGCCTGAGGGAGTTCCAGCATCCGCGCCGTGGCCGGCTGGCGTACCGGCAGACCACGTTTCGACTGGCCACCCACCCCGACTTGAAGCTGGTGATGCTGCTCGAAGGCGCGTAGGGCGGCGCCCAGGGCTTGTGCCGAGCAAGCATGGTGAACGCCTACATCTGGATGCGGGTGATGACGTAGACGGCGCTGGTCAGCAGGGTGCAGATGCCGGTGGTCCAGGCGATGATCTTCCAGGTGAGCTTGCTGATTTCGTGGTGCAGGTCGGCCTTGGTGGTGTAGTTGGACAGCACTACGGCCAGGTCCTGGCGGATGAGCGAGACGTTGTGTTCCAGGATTTCGACCCGGCTGCCCACGGGGCAGGCTTTTTTGCGTAATGGTTCCATGGCAGTGCGCTGCGGGTTTCTATGTGCCGCAGCATAGTCGTGCCTTGGTGGCCGGTCTATGCGTACTTCCCGAAGTCGGACGGGTCGTATGACCGCGCGCAAGTTCAGTCGGGCAGTCCGGCGGCCAGCAGCCCGTCGAGCAGTTTGCGTATGGGCGCGGGCAGGGCCATGCCCGGTAGTTCGGCGGGGCCGGCCCAGCGCTGCGGCAGGCTCGGCTCCGCCAGGGCAGCGCCCGGTTTCACCGCTAGATACCACGGCTTGATGTGCAGCCGGTAGTGCGTGAACGTATGCGCGAACGCGGCCAATTCGTAGCGTTGCAAGGGCTCCAGGCCCAGTTGGCGCGAAGCCAGGGCGGGATCGCCGCCCGCCTCGAATTCGGGCAGGCTCCACAGCCCGCCCCAGATGCCCGGCGCCGGACGCTGCTGCAACAGAATGGCGCCGTCGCGTTGCAGCACCAGCATGCCGGTCTGGCGCTCGGGAATGGCTTTGCGCGCCTTGGGCGTGGGAAGTTCGGCCTGGCGCGCGTCGCGGCGCGCGATACAGGTGGCGGCCACCGGGCATCGGCCGCAGGCGGGCTTGCCGCGCGTGCACAGGGTGGCGCCCAGATCCATCAGGCCTTGCGTGTAGGCGGCCATGTCCAGCGCGGGAGCGTCGGCGACCTGGGCTTCGGCCAGGGCCCACAGGCGCTGCTCGACCTCGCGCCGCGCCGGGTCGCCCTCGATGCCGAAATGGCGGGTGAACACCCGCTTGACGTTGCCATCCAGAATGGGCGCGCGCTCGCCGTAGGCGAAGGCCGCGATGGCGGCGGCGGTTGAGCGGCCGATGCCGGGCAGGGTGGCGATCTGTTCCGCGGCGGCGGGAAACCGTCCGCCCCATTCGCTCATGACGGCCTGCGCGCAACGGTGCAGGTTGCGGGCGCGCGCGTAGTAGCCCAGGCCGGCCCAGTAGGGCATGACTTCTTCTTGCTGCGCGGCCGCCAGCGCGCTTACGTCGGGAAAGCGTTCCAGGAAGCGCTGGTAGTACGGGATGACGGTGGCGACCTGGGTCTGCTGCAGCATGATCTCGGACAGCCAGATCCGGTAGGGGTCTTGCGTGCGCTGCCAGGGCAGGTCGTGGCGGCCGTGGCTGGCTTGCCAGGCGACGATGCGGGGGGCGAAATCCATAACCGGGAATTATCGCATTGGCGTTTGGGTTGTATGGGCTTCTGAGTTCTTTAGCCGCCTGGGCGTGGCGGGCGTGGGGCCGGGCTAAGCCCGTCGGGCTCGGGCGCAACCAGGCGCCCTCGGCCTGCTGCGCAGGCTGCCCCGCCGGTCAAATCGCCCAGCCCCACGCCCGCCACGCCCAGGCTGTGGAATTTCGCAATCGGAGCGTCCCGCGTGCGTATCGTCTAGGGGCATCGTCTGCGGAATTTTCCCATCCGCAGTCCCGTCTCATCTGGGCAGGCGTGGGGCGCGTTGGGCGGCGGGGCAGTCTGCGCAGCAGACCGAGGGCGCCTGCATGCGCCCGAGCCCGACGCACGGGCGTTCCACGCCTGCCCAGATGAGGCGGGACGGTGAAAGAGAGAGAACCGCGAGAGGCCGCAAGAAAACAGACGGAACAACCCCAGCTTGCATCCGCCCCGGACCCCGGGTACAACCTGATAAGAACAAACGGCACCTGTGCCCGATCCCACCCGCCGCGGTTTCACAAGAACCGGCAGGCGCAGCCGGCCCGGGCATCCAAGACCCTCGGAGTAGACATGAATGCCCCTCTCACGTCCGCGCAGCGCGCGGCGCTTGCCTCCGTCCAGCTGGACGACAAATACACCCTGGAAACCGGCCGCGCCTGGATGAGCGGCATCCATGCCTTGGTGCGCCTGCCCATGATGCAGCGCGTGCGCGACCAGCGCGCCGGGCTCAATACCGCCGGGTTCATTTCGGGGTACCGCGGCTCGCCTCTGGGCGGCGTGGACACCAATATGTGGAAAGCCGCCAAATACCTGAAGGCGCACCACATCGAGTTCCAGCCCGGCATCAACGAAGACCTGGCCGCGACCGCGGTGTGGGGATCCCAGCAAGTCAATCTGTTTCCCGGCGCGCGTTACGACGGCGTGTTCGGCATGTGGTACGGCAAGGGCCCCGGCGTAGACCGCTGCGGCGACGTATTCAAGCATGCCAACGCGGCCGGCACCTCGCCCCACGGCGGCGTGCTGGTGGTGGCGGGCGACGACCACCCGGCCAAGTCGTCCACGCTGCCGCACCAGAGCGACCACATATTGAAAGCCTGCATGATCCCCGCGCTGTTTCCGTCCAGCGTGCAGGAAGTGCTCGACTACGGATTGCATGGCTGGGCCATGAGCCGTTATGCCGGCGTGTGGGTGGGCATGAAGTGCATCACCGACATCGTCGAGGTCTCGGCCTCGGTGGACGTCGACCCCGACCGCGTGTCCATTATTTTGCCCGACGACTTCCAGATGCCGCCCGACGGCCTGAACATCCGCCTGCCTGACACCCCGCTGGCGCAGGAAGCCCGGCTGCTCGACTACAAACTGTATGCCGCGCTGGCCTACGCGCGCGCCAACAAGCTTAACCGCGAGCTGTGGCACGTGCCGCAAAGCCAGGCCCGCTTCGGCATCATGACATCCGGCAAAGCCTACCTCGATACCCGGCAGGCCCTGGCCGACCTGGGGCTTACCGAAGACATCTGCCGCCGCATCGGGCTGCGCATGTTCAAGGTGGGCATGGTGTGGCCGCTGGAAGCCACCGGCGTACAGCAGTTCGCCGAAGGACTCGACGAGATCCTGGTGGTCGAGGAAAAGCGCCAGGTGCTGGAATACCAACTGAAAGAAGAGCTGTTCAGCTGGATCGGCACCGGCAAGAAGATCCCGCGCGTGGTGGGCAAGTTCGACGACAAAGATGGCGGCGAATGGTCGGTGCCGCAGGGCAATTGGCTGCTGCCCGCGCACTACGAATTTTCGCCCGCCATGGTGGCCAAGGCGGTGGGCGCGCGCCTGCTGCGCTTTGCCTTGCCCGACGACGTGCGGGCCGGCATCGAGGCCCGGCTGGCGTTCATCGCCGAGCGCGAGCAGGCGCTGGCCAGGCCGCGCGTGACGGCCGAACGCAAGCCCTGGTTCTGCTCGGGCTGTCCGCACAACACCTCGACGCGGGTGCCCGAGGGCTCGCGCGGCATGGCCGGCATTGGCTGCCACTACATGGTGACCTGGATGGGCCGCAATACGCAGGCCTATACGCAGATGGGCGGCGAGGGCGTGCCCTGGCTGGGGCAGGCGCCATTTACCGATGAAAAACACGTGTTCGCCAACCTGGGCGACGGCACCTACTACCACTCGGGCCTGCTCGCCATCCGGGCGGCGGTGGCGGCCAAGGCGCCCATCACGTACAAGATCTTGTTCAACGATGCGGTCGCCATGACCGGCGGGCAGCCGGTGGATGGTCCGATCGACGTGCCCATGATCACGCGCCAGATGGCGGCCGAGGGCATCGAAAAGATCGTGGTCGTGACCGACGAGCCGCAGAAGTACCGGGGCGCGACCGGCCTGGCGCCCGGCGTGCCGGTGCATCACCGTGACGAGCTCGATGCGGTGATGCGCGAGCTGCGCGAGTATCCCGGCGTGTCCATCCTGGTGTACGACCAGACCTGCGCCACTGAAAAGCGCCGGCGCCGCAAGCGCAACGCATACCCCGATCCGGCGCGCCGCGTGGTCATCAACGAGCGGGTCTGCGAAGGCTGCGGCGATTGCTCCGAACAATCGCATTGCCTGTCCGTCGAGCCGCTGGAAACCGAGTTCGGCCGCAAGCGCACCATCAACCAGTCGAGCTGCAATAAAGATTATTCCTGTCTCAAGGGATTCTGCCCCAGCCTGGTAACCGTCGAGGGCGGCCGGCTGCGCAAGCCCCAGCCCCTGGCCCAGGAGGGCGCCATCGACGCGGGCCTGCCCGAGCCGGCGCCGGCGTCCCTGGCGCAGCCGTACGGCGTGTTCGTTGCCGGGGTGGGCGGCACGGGCGTGGTCACCATCGGGCAATTGCTGGGCATGGCGGCGCACGTGGAAGGCAAGGGCTGTTCGGTGCTCGACATGGCCGGCCTTGCCCAGAAGGGCGGCGCGGTGTTCTCGCACGTTGTGCTGGCCCCTACGCCCGACGGCCTGCTCAACACCCGGGTCGCCATGGGCGAGGCCGACCTGGTGCTGGCGGGCGACCTGGTCGTCGCGGCCAGCCAGGAGTCGGTGGCCCGCATGCGCGCCGGCCGCACCCGGCTGCTGCTCAACAGCGACGTGGCGCCCACCGCCGCGTTCGTGCACGATCCCAACTGGCGTCTGCCCGGGGCTGATCTGCAGGCCGATTTGCGCGCCGCCTGCGGCGAGGGCGGCGTCGACATGGTCGATGCCGCCGGGTTGGCCGTGGGGCTGCTGGGCGACGCCATTTACGCCAATCCGCTCATGATGGGCTATGCCTACCAGAAAGGCTGGCTGCCGCTGGGCCAGCAGGCGCTGCTGCGCGCCATCGAACTGAACGGCCAGCAAGTGCCCGCCAACCTGGCGGCGTTTGCATGGGGCCGGCGCGCCGCGCACGACCTGGCCTCGGTGCAACGCCTGGCCGGCTGCGCCACCGCGCCGCGGGCCGGGGAAATTATCGAAGTCCGGCGCGGGCAATCCACGGCGGTAGTCGACATCAAGCGGCCCACTGGCGAGGTCGACGCGCTGGTGGCGGTGCGCAGCGAATTCTTGCAGGCCTACCAGAATGCCGGCTATGCGGACCGCTACCGCGACCTGGTGCAGCGCGTGGCGCAGGCCGAGCAGTCGGCCACCGGCACCACGCGGCTGGCGGCGGCCGTGGCGCGCTACTACTTCAAGCTGATGGCCTATAAAGACGAATACGAAGTGGCGCGGCTGTACACCGACGGTGAATTCCTGAAGCAGATCGAGGCGCAATTCGAGGGCGACTGGAAGCTGCGCCTGCACCTGGCTCCGCCGTTGCTGGCCCGCCGCGATGCCCAGGGCCATCTGGTCAAGCGCGCCTACGGCCCCGGCGTGCTGAAGGCCTTCCGGGTATTGGCGCGGCTACGCGGCCTGCGCGGCACGCCGCTGGACATCTTCGGCTATACCGCCGAGCGGCGCGCGGAGCGCGCCCTGATCGAAACCTATCGCAACGACCTGCTGGCCATCCTGCCCAAGTTGAACCGGGCCAACCTGGACCGCGCCGTGGAGCTGGCCAGCCTGCCGGAATCCATACGCGGTTATGGCCACATCAAGGAAGCAGCAATGCAGCGCGCCGCCGCCCGGCGCGCCGAGCTGATGCAAGGCTTCAGCGCCACGGTGGTATCCATAGGCGGCGCGCGCGCCGCCTAGGCAGGGGGCGGGTCAGCTGGTGGCCGTGCTGGGCCGGGTAAAGCGCTCGAAACGCGGCCTGGCCGGCGCGCTGAAGCGCTCGATCTGGGGCGGGGTGTGGGCCTTGGCGGAGGCGGTCTGGGCGGCCACCTGTTCCCGTTGGGCGATCAGGACTTCGGCCTTGTGGTGATGCGGCGCCAGCCGGCGCACCATCACCCGGCCGTCGCGCGGAAAGTAGCCGATGCGGCGCGCGTGCACATCGCCCAGGTCTTGCGCCAGCACCGGGATGCCTTCGGTGTTCAGGTAGTTCAGCACGAAGCGGGCATTGCGTTCGCCGATGTTCATCTGCTGCATCGCGCTCAGCACCGCGCCGCCGCCGAACACCTTGGCCTCCAGCCGCTCGCGCGCCGCGCCCGCCTTGAGCAGCTCGTTGATCAGGACTTCCATTGCGAAGGCGCCATAGCGCATGGTGGCCGAGGAGGGCGAGTCGCCGTCGCCTTCGGGCAGCATGAAGTGGTTCATGCCGCCCACGCCGGCGCGCGGGTCGCGGATACAGGCCGCCACGCACGAACCCAGCACGGTCGAGATCATGATGTCTTCGCCGGCTGCCACATAGTATTCATTAGGCAATACCTTGACCGCCGGGCAGTGAAAGGCGCTATCAAAATAGTGACGTGTCGCGCGGGCGTCGAGGCGAGAGGGCATGGGGAGACCGCATTAGAAAAACGGCACAAGCGAGGGGAGGAGCGAAATCTGCGGAAATCTGCCGCACAAATATGTTAACAAATTTGATTTATGTAAAAAATCTTTAAGATTTTTTCAAACTTTGGCCCCTCGTCAGCGCAACATGGGCGAGCGGCAGCAAGCGCGGCCGGTAATGCGTCCCCTATTTATTTCAGTCCCCCGGCCGCGGCTGATCACTAATGTAGCGGCACCGGGGACATTTCTTTTAGGGCATTAAGGGGGTTAAAAGCGCGTACTGCGCGTGACTGACCAGCGCGCCGCCAGGGCGCCCAGGATGCTGGTGCCCAGCACGGCGGCCGCCAGCGCGGGCAGGCCAGGCAGGTGCAGGGTGAACTCTGCGCCGTAGCTGCGCGCCAGCCCGAGCAGGGCGCTGTTGAGCGGCGCCAGCGCGATGGCGGCCGCGCCGATGGCCACCAGCGCGGCCAGGGCGCCGGACAGGGCGCCCAGGTACAGGAACGGCCGGCGCACGAACGATTCGGTGGCGCCCACCAGGCGCGCCACGGCGATTTCCTCGCGCTGCAGCATGGCCTGCATGCGTACGGTGTTGAAAACGGCGGCCAGCACCACCGCCGCCACGCAGGCCGCCAGGAAGACCAGGCCCACGCGCGCGAACCGCAGAATGGCCTCCAGGCGCTGCACCCAGGCGCTGTCGAGCTGTACCAGGTCGACGTGTTCCCATTGCTTCCAGGCCTGGGCCAACTGGTCGGCGCGCTGCGCCAACTGCTCGCCCTCGGTCAGGGTGGCCACTACGGCGTCGGGCAAGGGGTTGCCCGGCAGCACCGCCAGCGCCTGGTCCCAGGTGGGGTCGTTGCGCAGCGACGCCAGGGCGTCATCGCGCGGCACCACGCGCACCGCCTGGACCTGCGCGGCGTTTTCGGCGCGGATGCGCTGTGCGATGGCCTGGGCCGCGCCGGCCGGCGCGTCGGTTTGCAGGAACAGCGTGACCTCGGGGGTGATCGACACCTGCCGCGCCACGGGCTGGGCCGACACCAGGATGGCGCCGCCCAGCAGCGGCAAGGCCAGCGCCAGCGCCATGACCAGCAGGTTGGCCAGCGATGAAAAGGGCTGCGCCGCCAGGCGGCGCAGGGTAACCGTCAGGGCATAGCGATGCTGCCGCAGCCAGGATTTCATGCGGAGGCTCCCGAATCGTGGAACTTGCCGGGCTCCAGCCGCAGCATGCGCGTGGCGTATTGAGACATCAGCGCTTCGTCGTGCGAGGCGATCAGGGTGGTGACGCCGACGCGGTTGAAATCGCGGAACACATTCAGGATGCGTTGCGCGGTGTCGTGATCGAGGTTGGCGGTGGGTTCGTCGGCGATCAGGATGGCGGGCCGGTTGACGATGGCGCGCGCGATGGCCAGGCGCTGCTGTTCGCCGCCCGACAACTCGATGGGGTTCATGCCTTCTTTGCCCGCCAGGCCCACCTTGTCGAGCGCCGCGCGCGCCCGGGCGCTGGCCGCTTCGGGCGCCTGGCCGATGACCGCCAGCGGCAGCATGACATTCTGCAGCGCGCTGCGGTCGAACAGCAGGTGCGTGTCTTGCAGGATCACGCCCACAGCGCGGCGCAGGTAAGGGCGCGCGCGCGCCGGCAGCTTGTCGAGCCGCTGGCCATTGACCTGGATGGACCCCCGGCTGGCGGGTTCGAGGCCCCCTATCAATTTGAGCAGGGTGGATTTACCGGCGCCCGATGCACCTGACACGAAAATGAATTCGCCGGCGCTGACCCGGAAGTTGATGTCGGCCAGGATGTTTCGGCCGCGCCCATACGATTTGAAGACGTGCTGGAATTCGATCATGGCGGCAGGTAAAGAAGAAGCAGCAATAGTACCGCGCAGCGATCCGGGGCGACGGTTGCAAATTTTTCCGTCCCTTTTTTTCATTTAATCCGTCAAGGGATTTCCCCCATGTCCCCGAATATGCTGACCCGCTACCATCCCGGCGATGCTTGATGCGCCCCACCCTTTGCGCACCAAGGCTTCCCCTACAGGAGATAAAAGATGAAAGCACTGAAATTAGCCGCCGTTGCCGCCGCACTGTTCGCAGCGTCTTCGGCGGCCAACGCTGGCGCAACTTTCGACAGCGTCAAAAAGAAGGGCTTTGTCCAGTGCGGCGTGTCGACGGGCATTCCCGGCTTCTCCATGGCGGACAGCAAGGGCGAATGGAAAGGCATCGACGTGGCCATGTGCCGTGCCATCGCCGCCACCATGTTCAACGATTCCACCAAGTTCAAAGTCACGCCGCTGAACACGCAGCAGCGCTTCACCGCGCTGCAGTCGGGCGAAGTCGACGTGCTTACCCGCAACACCACCCAGACCCTCACGCGTGACACCACGCTGGGCCTGATCGGCGCCGGCGTCAACTACTACGACAGCCAGGGCGTGATGGTGTCCAAAGACCTGGGCGTCAAGAGCGCCAAGGAACTGAACGGCGCCACCATCTGCGTGCAGCCGGGCACCACCACCGAACTGAACCTGGCCGACTGGTTCCGCGGCCAGAAGATCGAATTCAAGCCGGTCGTTATCGACAAGTACGACGAAATCATCCGCGCCTTCTCGGCCGGCCGCTGCGACGCCTTTACCACCGACAAGTCGCAACTGGCCTCGACCCGCACCACGCTCGAGAACCCCGACAACTTCGTCATCCTGCCGGAAGACTTCTCGAAAGAGCCGCTGGGTCCCATGGTTCGCCAGGGCGACGAGCAATGGTTCAACATCGTGCGCTGGTCGCTCAACGCCATGCTGGAAGCCGAGGAATACGGCATCACCTCGAAGAACGTCGACGAGATGGCCAAGAGCTCCAATCCCAATATCCAGCGCATCCTGGGCGTGACCCCGGGCATGGGCAAGAACCTGGGCGTGGACGACAAGTGGGCCTACACCATCATTAAGCAGGTGGGTAACTACGGCGAAGTCTTCGAGCGCACGCTGGGCGCCGACAGCGCCATGAAGCTCGAGCGCGGCCTGAACGCCTCCTACAAGGACGGCGGTCTGATGTACGGCTGGCCGGTGCGCTAAGCACGGCTGCCGGGCAAGGCGGGGTTCGCCCGCCTTGCCAGGCCCGCCCCTCGGGGGCGGGCGGCAGGAGTAAGGTGGCGTCAGGGTTTGCCGGCCATTCCTTTTCGACTTCTGTAGATCCATTCCATGACGACAAACAACCCCCAAGTCCCGGCGGCGGCGCCCAAGCGACGTCTCAGCTGGAACGACCCCGGCGTGCGCGCCGTGGTGTATCAGGTTGTCGCGCTGGCCCTGGTCGCCCTGGCCGTGTGGTTCCTGGTTTCCAACACCTTGCACAACCTGCAGGTGCGCAATATTTCCACCGGCTTCGGATTCATCGACCGCGAAGCGGGCTTCGCCATCGGCGAGACGCCCATCGATTACACGCCGGCCAACACCTACGGCCGCGCCATTGTGGTGGGCCTGCTGAACACGCTGCGCGCGGCCGTGCTGGGCATCATCCTGGCCACCCTGCTGGGCACCCTGATCGGGGTGGGCCGGCTGTCGAAGAACTGGCTCATGGCCAAGGTGTGCTCGGTGTACGTCGAAACCATGCGCAACGTGCCGCTGCTGCTGCAGCTGTTCTTCTGGTACGCCCTTATTACCGAGAACATGCCCGGCCCGCGCCAGGCGGCCAATCCGCTACCCGGCGTGTTCATCTCGAACCGCGGCCTGAAAGTGCCGGCCCTGGAAGGCGCTTCGCTCGACTTCATCCTGGGCGGGTTGGCGCTGGCCATTATCGGCACCATCGTGGCCGCGCACTGGGGCAAGAAGCGCCAGGAAGCCACCGGCCAGGTGTTTCCGCTCGGACGCGTCGCGCTGGGCCTGTTCATCGGGCTGCCCATCCTGGGCTGGCTGGTAAGCGGCGCATCGCTGAAGCTGGACATGCCCGTGCTCAAGGGCTTCAACTTCTCGGGCGGGCTGACGCTGTCGCCCGAGTTCGCGGCCCTGCTGGCGGGGCTGGTGATCTATACCTCGGCCTTTATCGCCGAAGTGGTGCGCTCGGGCATCCAGGCGGTCAACCAGGGGCAGTGGGAAGCCGCCGGCTCGCTGGGCCTGCGCCGCTCGCGGGTGCTGCGCCTGGTGATATTGCCGCAGGCGCTGCGCGTGATCATCCCGCCCATGACCAGCCAGTACCTGAACCTGACCAAGAACAGTTCGCTGGCGGTGGCCATCGGGTATCCCGACATCGTCTCGGTGGTCAACACCACCATGAACCAGACGGGGCAGGCCATCGAAGGCATCCTGATCATCATGGCGGCTTACCTCACCGTCAGCCTGTCGATCTCGGTATTCATGAACTGGTACAACAAGCGCATCGCGCTGGTGGAGCGTTGATATGAGCACGACTACGCCTATCCCCAGCGAAGGCCTGCCGCCGCCGCGCAGCCAGGTCGGCGTGTGGCCCTGGCTGAAAGAGCGCCTGTTCTCGTCGCCCGTGAGCATCCTGGCCACGGTCCTGGTGGCCTGGATTCTGCTGATGGCGGTGCCGGCCCTGGTCGAGTGGGCCTTCCTGCAGGCCGACTTCACGTCGACGACCTCGCAGGAATGCCGCAAGGCCGCCGGCGCGTGCTGGGCGTTCATCGCCGAAAAGCACCGCCTGATCCTGTTCGGCACGTACCCGTACGACGAGCAGTGGCGTCCCCTGCTGGCCACCATCATCCTGATCGGGGTGATTGTCTGCAGCGGCCTGCGCCGCTTCTGGAATGCGCGTCTCGCCCTGATCTGGGTCGTCGGCCTGACCGCCGTGGCGGTGCTGATGTGGGGCGGCGTGCTGGGCCTGACCTACGTCGAGAACTCGCTGTGGGGCGGCCTGCCGCTGACGCTGATCCTGTCGACCTTCGGCATCGCCTTCGCGTTTCCGTTCGGCGTGCTGCTGGCGCTGGGCCGCAAATCGAAGATGCCGGCCATCAAGGCACTGTGCGTCGTGTACATCGAGTTGATTCGTGGCGTGCCGCTGATCAGCCTGCTGTTCATGTCGTCGGTGATGCTGCCGTTGTTCTTGCCGGTGGGTTTTTCCATCGACAAGCTGCTGCGCGCGCAGATCGCCATCATCATGTTCGCGGCGGCGTACATCGCCGAGACCGTGCGCGGCGGACTGCAGGCCATCCCGAAGGGGCAGTACGAAGGCGCCGATTCGCTGGGCCTGAACTACTGGCAGCAGATGCGCAAGATCATTCTGCCGCAGGCGCTGCGCATTGTGATCCCGCCGCTGGTCAGCATCTTCATTGCGCTGTTCAAGGACACGTCGCTGGTGGTGATCATCGGCATCTTCGACCTGACGCTGGCTGCCAAGGCGGCCCTGTCGGACGCCGCATGGCGCGGCTTCGGGGTCGAGGCCTACGTCTTCATCTCGCTGATCTACTTCGTGTTCTGCTTTTCGATGTCGAAATACAGCCAACGCCTGGAAAAACGCCTGGCGACCGGACACAAACGATAGTTGCCGGGCCCGTGTCCGCCGCAGGCGGGCCGGGCTGGCGCACCTTATGGGAGTACAGGCATGAGTGATGCCATCATCCGCATGCAGAACGTGAACAAGTGGTATGGCCAGTTCCACGTGCTGCGCAATATCAACCTGGACGTGGCCCCCGGCGAACGTATCGTGGTGTGCGGCCCGTCGGGGTCGGGCAAGTCGACCATGATCCGCTGCATCAACCGGCTGGAAGAACACCAGCAGGGGCACATCATCGTCGACGGCACCGAGCTTACCAACGACCTGAAGCACATCGAGACCATCCGCCGCGACGTGGGCATGGTGTTCCAGCACTTCAACCTGTTCCCGCACCTGACCGTGCTCGAGAACCTGACGCTGGGCCCCACCTGGGTGCTGAAAAAGCCGCGCGCCGAGGCCGAGGCCACCGCCATGAAGTACCTGGAGCGCGTGCGCATTCCCGAGCAGGCCAACAAGTTCCCCGGGCAGTTGTCCGGCGGCCAGCAGCAGCGCGTGGCCATTGCGCGCTCGCTGTGCATGAGCCCCAAGATCATGCTGTTCGATGAGCCCACTTCCGCCCTCGACCCGGAAATGGTCAAGGAAGTGCTGGACGTGATGGTTACGCTGGCCCAGGAAAGCGGCATGACCATGCTGTGCGTGACCCACGAAATGGGTTTCGCGCGCAAGGTGGCCAACCGCGTCATTTTCATGGACCGCGGCGAGATCATCGAGCAGAACAGCCCCGACCAGTTCTTCGACAACCCGCAGAACGAACGCACCAAGCTGTTCCTGAGCCAGATCCTGCACTGACCGCGGGTTTTCCCGCCGGCGCCCGGCCTGCCGCGAGGCGCGCCGGGCGCCGGCGCGTCCGGCCGGGTTATGCTACGTGCCGCACAGAAGCACACACTGGAGACCAGAAAAAATGCGCAACCCGCAACAATCCCCCGTTTCGTCCGCCCGCCGCGCGCTGGTGCGCGGCGCCGTCGCCCTGGCGGCGGCCCTGGCCTGCACGGGCCCGGCGCTTGCCCAGGACACCGACTTCCCCACCAAGCCGCTGCGTTTCGTGGTGCCATATCCGCCCGGCGGCCCGCTCGATTCCACCGCGCGCATGCTGGCCGAGAAGGTGCGCGTCTCGCTGGGCCAGCCGGTCATCGTCGAGAACCGCTCGGGCGCGGGCGGCAATATCGGCGCCGACCTGGTCGCCAAGGCCGCGCCCGACGGCTACACCCTGGTGATGGGCGCCGTGGCCACGCACGCCATCAACCCGTGGCTGTTCGCCAACCTGCCCTACGACCCCATCAAGGACTTCGCGCCGGTCACCATCGTGGCGGCGGTGCCCAACGTGCTGGTCATGAACGTGGACTTCGCCAAGCAGAACCACATCGATTCCCTGGCCGACCTGATCGCGTATGCCAAGAAGAATCCGGGCCGGCTCAACTACGGCTCGGGCGGCAACGGCAGCGCCGGTCACCTGGCGGGCGAACTGCTGAAAGCGCGTGCTGGCATCGACGCCGTGCACGTGCCGTACCAGGGCGCCTCGCCCGCGCAGCTGGCGCTGCTGGGCGGCCAGTCGGATTTCATGTTCGACAACCTGGCTGCTTCGGCGCCGCTGATCAAAGACGGCAAGGTCAAGGCCCTGGCGGTGACCACGCTGAAGCGCTCGTCGCTGCTGGCTGACGTGCCCACCATGGATGAAGCCGGCGTGAAGGGCTTCGACCTGGGTACGTGGTTCGGCGTGTTCACCACCGGCGGCACCCCCGCCGCCGTGGTGGCCAAGCTGAACAAGGCCTATGCCGATGCCCTGCGCGAGCCCGACGTGCGTCAGCGCCTGCTGGCCATGGGTTCCGAAGCCGAACCCATGACGCCGGAAGCGTTCGCCGCTTTCGTGAAGAACGAAAAAAATAAATACCAGGAAGTCGTCAAGCTCTCGGGCGCCAGCCTGAACTGACCCGGCAAGCGCGGCCGGTGCGGGGCGCCGGCTGTTGGGAGCAGTCTCTGCCTGCTTCGGTGTCAGGCACCCTGCGGGAGCCTGACACCTGTGGGCGGCGAGGCGCCTTCGGGGTTTGGCGCCTGGCCAGGCCGCCAGGTGTCTGGCTCCCGCAGGGTGCCTGACACCTGTCTACATGGCCATTACGTCAGGCAGTTTTCCACCTTCCATCCGTACAGCCACTGCAGCCTGTCATAGAACTGCTCCTGGGTCTTGTCTTTCCACAGGCTGTTGCGCACCTGCCGTTCCACGCCCTGCGCATGGTAGATGCGGCCCATTTCCCGGGTAGACCACACCACGCGCGCGCTGCGCGGAATGCGCACCGATTCGTACAGCCGGAAGGCTGCCGGCAGGTCGCCGTCGCAGGCTTTGACGGCCTGGCCCAGCGTGGCCGCGTCCTCCAGCGCCATGCATGCGCCTTGCGCCATGTATTGCGTCATGGGGTGCGCGGCGTCGCCCAGCAGGGTGGCGCGGCCTTCGCCCCAGCGCTCGACGGGCTCGCGGTCGGCCGTGGCCCAGCGCCGCCATGAAGTCGGGCGGTCCAGCATCTGATGCGGGCGCGGATGCACGCCCTGGAAGTAGCTCAGCACTTCTTCCTTGCTGCCGTCGCGTACGCCCCATTCTTCTTGTTCGCGGCTGTGGAAGGTGACCACCAGGTTGTACTGTTGGCCGCCGCGCAGCGGGTAGTGCACCAGGTGGCAGCGCGGCCCGGCCCACAGCACGGGCGCGTTGATGCGCAGCTCTTCGGGCATGTTGTCGCGTTCGACCACCGCGCGGTACACCACGTGGCCGGTCACACGGGCGGCGTCGCCCACCAGGTGGTCGCGTATCACCGACTTGACCCCATCGCAGCCCAGCACCGCGTCGGCGCGGTAGCGGCGGCCCTGCGCGTCTTGCACTTCGACCTGCGCGCCGTCCTGGCGCAGTCCTGTGATCTGGGTCGAGGTGTGGAACTGGATCAGCGGGTCGCGCTGCACGGCCTCGAGGATGGACAGATGGATGTCGGCCCGGTGGATGACCGCGTACGGGCCGCCGAAGCGTTGCCGGAAGGCCTCGCCGGTATCGATGCGCACAACCTCTTGGGCGTCCACGGCATCCATCATGATGATGTGGTCGGTGAACACGGCGCGGCCGCGCGCCGTCTGGCCCACGCCCAGGGCATCCAGCGCGGCGAAGGCGTTGGGGCCCAGCTGGATGCCGGCGCCGATTTCGCCGATATGGCTGGCCTGTTCCAGCAGCTGCACGGCGATGCCCTGGCGGGTCAGCGCCAGGGCGGCCGCCAGGCCGCCAATGCCGCCTCCGACCACGATGGCCGTCTGCGTGCGCGTAGCGTTGCTCATGTCATGCTCCTGCTGTCCCGCGCGGGTCCTGCACGGGAGTCGATGAAGAAAATCGCTGCATCATGCCGGTTCGCCCAGGAACGCGCCCTGGCGGCGCAACTGGTCCTGCAACGTTGCGGCGGGCAACTGGCCGGGCGCCACGCCTGCGCGTAGCGCCAGCGCCGCGGCGGTGCCGGCGGCCTCGCCCATGACAAAGCAGCTGCCGCTGACGCGCGCCGCCGACTGGCCTTCGTGCGTCATGCCGGCGCAGCGGCCGGCCACCAGCACGTTGGACGCGGCTGCGGCCGCCTGGCGCGGCACGATCATCCGCAGCGGCAGCTGGTTGTAGCCGCGCGACTGCGGTATGGGCGGCCATACCCACTGCACATCGCCGGCCACGTGGATTTCCAGCGGCCAGCCGTTGACGCCGATGCTGTCCGGGAAGTCGGCGCAGCCGAGCACGTCGTCGCGGCTGAGCATGTACTCGGCCACGATGCGGCGGGTTTCGCGTATGCCCAGCTGCGGGGCGATGTCCAGCACATAGGCGCGCTCGAAGCCGGGCACCCGCGCGCGCAGGAACGCCAGGTAGTCGACGATCTGCCGGCGGCCTTCCAGTTCGCCGGCCGATAGCGACAGCGCATCGGTGCCGTCGGCGGCCGAGCCATCGGGGTTGCTGAGCTGGGTCACGTTGACGCGCCATTCGTAATCGTGCTTTTGCGGGCGCACGATGGCGCCGCGCCTCGGGAAGCGGAATGCGCCGCTGGCCTCGGCCTCGTCCATCAATTGGGGGATGATCTTCCAGGCCTCGCGGGCGCGTTCGCCGTCTACATTGCCCACCTTGAACATCAGGGTGGGGTACATCATGTGCCCCTGGCCGTCGCCTTTTTCGAACGGCAGGCCAGCCCATTGGGCGATATCGGCATCGCCCGAGCAATCAATGAAGACGCGGCCGCGCACCGCCCGCGGGCCCGACTTGGTTTCCAGCAGCAGGGCATCCACCGCGCCGTCGGCGCCGCGCACGATGCCGGTGGCCAACGCATGGAACAGCACCTGTGCGCCGCTGTCGCGCAGCAGGCCGTCGGCCGCGCACTTGAACGCCGACACGTCGTAGGCCTGCGCGTGGATCTTGCCCAGGATCAGGTGCGGGTCGTTCAGGCCGTCCAGGGCGCGCATGCGGTCGAGCAATTCGTCGGCCATGCCGTGCACCACCTGGCGAATGTCGCCGTACACGTTGGCGTGCAGGCCGCAGAAGTTGGAAACGCCGGCCGCCGTGCCCATGCCGCCCAGAAAACCGTAGCGTTCGGCCAACAGCACGCTGGCGCCGTTGCGCGCGGCGCTGGCGGCGGCCAGCAGGCCGGCTGGCCCGCCGCCCAGCACGACCACGTCGTACTCGCCGTGCACCGGGATCTGGCGCGGGGGTTCAGTAACGAACATCGATGGCTCCTTGTGTGCGTGCATTACTGGGCCTTGATGCCCAACTGCCCGATCAGCGGCTTCCAGCGCTGCAGTTCGTCGTCCATGTAGGCGCGGAACTCGGCCGGCGTGTCGCCCACCGGATCCATGTACTGCGCCTGCAGGCGCTGCTGCACGGCCGGATCGTGAATGGCCTGGATAAGCGCGTCAGACAGTTTCTTCTGCACGTCCGCAGGCACTTTCGACGACACCACAAAACCGATCCAGGCAGACCCTTCGATGCCCTTCACGCCTACCTCGGCCAGCGTGGGAATGTCGGGCAGCAGCGCCGAGCGCTTCGACGAGGTGACGGCCAGCGCCTTCAGGCGGCCGTCTTTCACCATGGGCATGACGGCGATGGGCGGCAGCGCGGCGAATTGCGTGTCGCCGGCAATGACCGAGCTCAGCGCGGCCGGCGACGACGGGTAGGGCACATGCACTGCCTTGGCGCCGATGCGCTGCAGCATCAGCTCGACCGACAGGTGCGACACCGTGCCGGCGCCCGGCGAGGGGAAGTTGTATTGGTCGGGGTGCTGCTTCAATGCATCGAGCAGCTGCGCGATGCTGGTGATGCCCGACTTGGCCGGCACGACCAGCACATTGGGCTGGTGCACGGCGAGCGTCAGCGCGGACAGGTCTTTGAAGGGGTCGTAGGGCAGCTTGTCGAACAACACGGTGTTGTTGACCAGCGGGCCGGTGATCGACACCCCGAAGGTGTAGCCGTCGGGCTTGGCGTTGGCGATGGCATACGTGCCGATGTTGCCGCTGGCGCCGGGCTTGTTCTCGACCACCACGGTTTGCCCGAGGATATTGCCGGCCTTGTCGCCGACGATGCGCGCCACCTGGTCGGGGCTGGAGCCGGGGCCGAACGGCACCACCAGCTTGAGCGGTTGCGCCGGCCAGTCGGCGGCCTGCGCCGCGGCCAAAGGCATCACGATCAGAACGGCGCTCAAGAGGCGGCGGCGCCAGCCGCTGGCGATGAAATCATGCATCAGGGTCTCCTGTGGGTGTCATTTTTGTGAAGTAGTGCTGCTCGTTGGCGATGAAGGCCGCCACCATGGCGCGGTAGGTCGCCTCGACCACCGCCTCCAGGTTCTCGAACCCCTGGTCATGGCGCCGCGCCAGCGCGCGGGCGCGCTCGAAAACCTGGGCCTGGCGCGCCGGCGCGCTGACCTGGAACGCGTCGCGCTTGAAGCGGGCGGCGTCTTTCACGTACATGGCGCGCTCGGCGATCAGCCGCACGATGGCGTCGTCGAGCCGGTCGATGTGCGTTCGCACTTCGCCCAGGTTGGCGCACAGGGGGCGATAGGCCGGGTCGTCGTACTGGCGCAGCGGGCCGGAGGTGGTGTCGGGTTCTGTGGACATGAGTCGTATCCTGCGCAGGCCGGCGTTCAGCCGGCGTAGTCGGGCTGGCGTTGCGGCGCAGCCGCCTGGAACGCCGGCTGCTCGCCGCAATGCGAGTAGACGCGCATGGCGTGGGGGTAGGCCGACAGGTCGCACCCCATGCGCTGCGCGTTGGCAATCTGCGGCACCAGGCAGCAGTCGGCCAGCGTCGGCGCCGCGCCGAAGCAGTACGGCCCGCCGCCGTGGCGCTGCAGCAGGGATTCCACCGTGGCCATGCCTTCGCTGATCCAATGGCGGTACCAGGCGTTTTTCTGTTCGTCGGTGGCGCCCAGCACGTCCTGCAGGTAGCGCAGGATGCGCAAGTTGTTCACCGGGTGCATGTCGCAGGCGATGGCGTACGAAAGCTCCAGCACGCGCGCGCGCTGGTCGGGATCGGCGGGGATCAGGCGCGGCTCGGGGTGCCGGGCATCCAGGTAGTCGATGATGGCCAGCGACTGCCCCAGCGCCAGGCGGCCGTCGTCCAGCAGCGGCACGTTGGCGGACGGGTTGCGCGCCACGTAATCGGCGGCGCGGTGCTCCAGTTTGCGGATGTTGACGGGCGCGTAGTCGTACGGCAAGCCCTTGAGCGCCAGCGCGATGCGCACGCGATACGAGGTGGAACTGTTGAAGAAGCTGTGCAGTTGCATGAAAGTCTACTGGGGGTGGCGGATAGAGGGGCGCTCAGTCGGCGCTGATGCCGGTGCGCGTGATGATGTCGTCCCAGCGCTTGGCGTCCTTGGCGACCAGCGCGCCGAACTCGGCTGGCGTGGAGGTGGCGGGCACCATGCCCTGGGCGTCGAATGCGCGGGCGGTGGCCGGATCTTGCAGAATGACGTTGATGGACTGGTTCATGCGCTGCACGATAGCCTCGGGCGTGCCGGCGGGCGCGAACAGGCCATACCACATGTCCACGTCGGCGCCTTGCAACCCGGCCTCGGTCAGGGTCGGCACGTCGGGCAATTGGGGCAGCCGCCTGGGGCTGCCGGTCGCGATGACTTTCAGCTTGCCGGCCCGCACCTGCGGCAAGGCCACGTGCACCGGTAGGAACATATAGTCCAGCCGCCCGCCCAGCATGTCGGTAACCGCCCCGGCGGTGCCTTTGTAGGGCACGTGCAGCATGCTGGCGTGGGTGCGGTCCAGGAACAGCGCCATCGACAGATGGTGCGGCGTGCCCACGCCGGGCGTGCCGTAGGTGAGTTTGCCGGGCGCGGCCTGGGCGGCCTTGACCACGTCGGCCACCGTGGCGGCCGGGTTGGACGGATGCGTGACCAGCAGCAGCGAACCCCACGAGGTCTGGCCGATGGGCGCCAGGTCTTTCAGCGGATCGAAATGCAGCTTGCCCTTGTACAGGCTGCTGTTCATGACCAGCGTGTTCACCGTGACCAGGAAGGTGTAGCCGTCGGGTTCGGCGCGCGCGGCCTTCTCGGTGCCGATGTTGCCGCTGGCGCCGGCCAGGTTCTCCACCACCACCGGCTGGCCCAGCGCCTGCGGCAGGCGGGCGGCCAGCTGGCGCGCGATCAGGTCGATGCCCGTGCCGGGCGTGAAAGGCACCACCAGCGTAATCGGCCGCTCGGGCCAGGCGGCGTGGCTGGCCGTGGCGGCCAGTGCCAGGGCCAGCGCGGCCATGGCGCGGATCAAAATGTTCATGTGTCTCTCCTTGGTGTCTTATAGGTATGCGGTACGGACGTGTTGCCAGGTGCCTGACGCCCAACGGGAGTCAGACACCTGCCGCGCCGGCTACAGGAACGATGCGCGCGCTTTCAGGCTGGCCGGATCGAAGCCGGCCACCTGCTTGTAGCGGTGCGAGATGCCTTCCAGTTCTTCGCGGCTGATGACGTCTTCGATGCGCTGGTAGGGGCGGTCGCCCGAGCGTTCGTACACTTCGCGCAGGATGGCGTCGGGTGGGTTGCTGCGGTTGGTCAGCACTACGCGCGTGGTAGCCTCGACCCGCGCGCGGTCATATTCCTGCAGGGCCGCCTCGCCCAGGCCCAGGTGCTTGAGACGCCCGGCCAGAAAGCGCGCGTCGATCACCGCCTGGCCGGCGCCGTTCGAGCCGCGCGGCACCATGGGGTGGGCGGCGTCGCCCAGCAGCGTCATGCGTCCGCGGGTCCAGGTGGGCAGCGGGTCCTGGTCGACCATGGGATATTCCAGTATGGAATCGGCATTGCGGATCAGCGCCGCCACGTCCAGCCAGTCGAACTGCCAGTCGGCGAACGCCGGATAGAAGTCTTCCAGCCGGCCGGCGCGAGTCCAGTCGCGCTGGGCCGGCACGGGCGATTCGATTTCCGCCACCCAGTTCACCAACTGGTTGCCGTCGGCATCGATGGCGTCGCGGATGGGGTAGATGACCATCTTGCCGCTGGCCAGCCAGCCTGCGCGCACCATGCTGGCGCCGCTGAGAAACGCCGGGTGGCGAGTAACGCCGCGCCACATATTCACGCCCGAATAACGCGGCGGGCCTTCGTGGGGATACAGCTGCTTGCGCACCGCCGAATGGATGCCGTCGCAGCCCACCGCGATCGCGCCCCGCACCGGCGGCAGGGCCTCGCCAGCGCCATTGACCAGATGCACCGTGACACTGTCGGCGTCCTGGTCGACGCGCACGCAGCGGCTGTCGGTGACCACGCTGTCGGCGCCCAGGCGCTCGCGCACGGCGGCCAGCAGCGCCATCTGCAGGTCGCCGCGATGGATGGAATATTGCGGCCAGTCGTAGCCGGCCGCCTTGCCTGCCGGTTCGCTGTAGATGAACTGGCCGTGGCGGGTAAAGAAGATGGATTCCTTGGTGTGCACGCCCACCGCGTCCAGCGCCGGCAGCAGCCCCAGCTCATCCAGCTCGCGGGCGGCGTGCGGCAGCAGGTTGATGCCCACGCCCAGCGGCCGGATCTCGGGCACGGCTTCGAATACGCGGCAGCCGATGCCCGCCTGGTGCAGGCTCAAGGCAAGCACCAGGCCGCCCACGCCGGCCCCGATGATGACGACGTCGGTATCGGTCTTCATGCGTCAGGCCACCCGCACGCGCAGCGCGTCCAGCCCCTCGACGCCGCCTTCCATCAGGTCGCCCGCCTTGACCGGACCCACCCCTTCGGGCGTGCCGGTGTAGATCAGGTCGCCGGGTTCCAGGCGAAAGTAGTTCGACAGATAGGCGATGGTTTCGGCAACCGACCAGATCAGTTTCGAGGTGTCGCTGCGCTGGCGATCCTGCCCATTGACCTGCAGCCAGATCGCGGCGCGCGACAGGTCGCCCGCATCGGCCGCGCGGCGCAGGGGCGCGATGGGCGCGCTGTGGTCGAAGGCTTTGCCCAGTTCCCAGGGCCGCCCGGCTTCGCGCATTTTCATCTGCAGGTCGCGGCGTGTCATGTCCAGGCCCACGGCATAGCCCCAGACATGCTCCAGCGCCTGTTCCACCGGGATGCGCGCGCCGCCCTTGCCGATGGCCGCGACCAGTTCGATCTCGTAGTGATAGTTGGCCGTCTCGGGCGGGTAGGGGATTTCCAGCGTGGCGCCAGCCTCGGCCGGTACTACTGCGTCGGCCGGCTTGCAGAAGAAGAAGGGCGGTTCGCGGTCGGGGTCGAAGCCCATTTCGCGCGCATGCGCGGCATAGTTGCGGCCCACGCAGTACACGCGGCGTACGGGGTAGCGGTCCTGGCTGCCGGCGACCGGCACGGAAACCGGGGCGGCGGGGGTAAAAACATAAGACATGAATGCGCCTTCGATAGAGCGGAATGAATGAAGCGGTCAGCCTTCGCGCGATTCGCGCAGCAGGCCCAGCGCGGCCTGCACCGGCCGGTCGGAATAGCTGAACAGGGTGGCGTCTTCCAGCGCGCCCAGCTGCACGGGCTGCCACGAGGGAGCCACGAAAATATCGCGCGGGCCGAACTCGAACTGCTGGTCGCCAATGCGGGCGGTGCCGCGGCCTTCGACCACGCTGTACACCGTGGAATCGGTGCTGCGGTAAGTCTTGCCCTGGAAGCCGGCGGGCAGGAATTGCATGAAGGTGGCCATGGTGGGCATGGGGTAGCCGCCCGTGGCCGGGTTCACGTAGCGCAGCTTCACGCCATCCCAGGCATCCAGTTCGCCGTGGCGGTACAGCTGGTCCAGCGCTTCGCGGCTGCGTTCATAGGGGTAGTTGAAGATCGGCGACGAGCCGCTGGCCGGCTGGTAGCGCACCGGCGCCATGTTGTGGCCGAAGCGGGCGGTGCTGTCGCCCTCGGGGCGGCTGACCGGCTGCGTGGCGGCCGGGTAGTTCTCGGCAAAGCCGGCGTCCAGGAAACGCAGCAGCGGAATGTCCAGTCCGTCGAGCCAGATCACCGGCTCGCCGCCGTCGGCGGCTTCCAGGTTGCCGTGGTCGTGCCAGGTCCAGGAGGGCGTGATGATGAAGTCGCCCGGATGCATGGTGGTGCGCTCGCCATCCACCGCGGTGTAGGCGCCCTTGCCTTCGACAATGAAGCGCAGCGCCGATTGCGTGTGGCGGTGGCTGGGCGCGATTTCGCCCGGCAGGATCAGCTGCAGCCCGGCATACAAGGTCTGGGTGATGCTGGCCTGGCCCGCCAGCCCGGGGTTTTCCAGGATCAGCACGCGGCGCACGGCCTCTTCGGCGCTGATCAGCGTGCCCGACTCCAGCACATCGGCGCGCACGTCGTTGTATTTCCATAGCGCCGGCAGGCAGCGCGGCGCGGGCTGGCGCGGCACCAGGTTGTGCAGCGATTCCCACAGCGGCGCCATGTTCTTGCGGGCGATGCGGGCGTAATAAGCGGCGCGGGCGTCGGCGGAAGGGTGGCCGTCGGGCATGATTGTCTCCGGGTTCGGGCGGGCCTCGCAGCCAGCCGTTGGCATCTTGTTTTGGCCATTATGACCGCGCCAGCCATGTCAAAAAAAATGAAATAAACTTATTATTCATACATAAAACAATATGACGGGAGGCTCATGGACTGGACACACCGGCTGCGCCTGCGCAATCTGAAGATGCTGCTCAGCCTGGCGCAGACCCGCAACATCAGCCATTCGGCGGCCATGCTGAACACCACCCAACCGGGTCTGTCCAAGTGGCTGAAAGACCTCGAAGAAGATATCGGCCTGCCGCTGTTCGAGCGCCATGCGCGCGGGCTGCGGCCCACGCCCTACGGCGAAGCCCTGATCGCGCACGCCCAGCGCATCGACGCCCAGCTCGACCGCGCCAGCGGCGACATGGCCGCGCTGCGCGAGGGCGGGGGCGGCCGGGTGGTCATTGGCGCTTCCGGCGCATCGGCCTCCGATACCGTGCCGCTGGCGGTGCTGCGCCTGTTCGAGCGCATGCCGCAGGCACGCGTCAAACTCGTCGAAGGCACCACCGACCGCCTGCTGGCCCAGCTGGCGCAAGGCGACCTGGACATCGTCGTGGGCCGCTATGCGCCCGAACACCACGACCCCGCCGTGCAGTCCGAGGCCCTGTACCTCGAACCCGTACACCTGGTGGCGCGCCCGCGCCACCCGCTGTTTACCAAGGCCCAGGTGCAGTGGCCCGACGTGCAGGCGTACCGCTGGATTCTGTGGCCCAAGGGCACGCCCATCCGCAACGCGCTGGACACCGCGCTCGAAGCCGTGGGCCTGTCGGCCCCGGCCGACGCGGTGGAGTCCAACTCGGTGACCGTGAACCTCACCCTGATCAACAACAGCGACCTGATCGGCGTGGCATCGCACCGCGCCGCCCTGCGCTTTTCGCACATGAACGCCATGCGCATCGTGCCGCTGCGCCTGTCCGGCTTTGGCTCCGTCGCCATGTACTGGCGCCGCGAAACTTTCCTGCCCGCCGCCGTGGAAGCCGCCATGGCCTGCCTGCGCCAGGCGGTAGCCGACCACGCCCCCGCCCCCCGCTGAGCCGCAGGGCTCATCCGCCCATTGGCCTAGAACGCGTCGTTCAATTGGCACGACCCCAGTTCCGCGCCGCCGGTTGGGCAGTGGCGGCGCGTTGGGCGGCGGGGCAGTCTGCGTAGCAGACCGAGGGGGCCTGGATGCGCCCGAGCCCGACGCACGTGCGCCGCCACTGCCCAACCGGCGGCGCGGAACGTCGGAAGAAAGCAAGACCCCCACCACACCCCCCCGCACGCCCCCAGTTGTATCCGTTAGCAAGTTCCGTAACCTCCTCCTAGAGACAACCCGGTTACGTTTCCGCGAACTGAAGTATTGCCGTCATCCTGCCTGCCTAGCATCGTCCCCGGGGCCGCCGCGGCTTCCGCCACGCGCGGTCCCGCGCCGCCCACGGACTACGGACAGCAGACATGGACAACGTTATTTCGCTTCAACGCCGCACCGTCGTCGCCCGCACGCCGCTGCCCGGCGACATGCTGGCGTTTCGAGGCATGGTGGGCCACGAGGCCCTGTCGCAATTGTTCGAATTCGACATCGACCTGGCATCGCCCTCGCACTCGCTCGACATGAAGCAACTGCTGGGCAAGCCCTTGACGCTGGACATTCAGGCCGCCGGCGGCCTGCGCCACCTCAACGGCCACATCACCCGCTGCAAGCTCGCCGGCCGCGAAGGCCCCACGTCGCGCCTGTACCGCTATCGCGCCACCGTGCGCCCCTGGCTGTGGTACCTGACACAGACCTCGGACAGCAAAATCTTCCAGAACAAAAGCGTGCCCGACGTCATCCGCGAGGTGCTGGCCGAATACCCCTTCCCCGTCGAATTCAAGCTGGCCGGCAGCTATCGCAACTGGGAATACTGCGTGCAGTACCAAGAGACCGACTTCGCCTTCATCAGCCGCCTGATGGAGCACGAAGGCATCTACTACTGGTTTCGCCACGACGCCGACCGGCACACCCTGGTGCTGGCCGACGACATCACCCAGCACGAGACCTGCCCCGGCTACGACACCATCCCGTACTACGGCCCCGACCGCATCACCGTGCCGCGGCAGGAATACATCTCGAGCTGGGAAATCGCCGAACAGATCACCCCGGGCGCGTTCGCCACGTCGGACTACCACTTCGAGACGCCCGGAGCCGACTTGCAGGCGCGCCGCAACAACCCGGGCGCCTACGACCACGGCGATCTCGAAATGTACGAATGGCAGGGCGGCTACACCAACCCCGCCGACGCCGAACGCTACACGCGCATCCGCCTCGAAGAACTCCAGTGCCGGCAAGAACAGATCAACGGCGCCTGCAACGTGCGCGGCATGGCGCCCGGCTACCTGTACACGCTGCGCAACCACCCGCGCCAGGCCGAAAACCGCGAGTATCTGATCCTGTCGGCGCACTACCGCATCCAGGAAGCCGGCGAGGCCAGCGGCCTGGACGCGGCGGCATTCGACGTGGGCTTTACCGTGCTGCCGTCCGCCACCCCGTTCCGCGCGCCGCGCATCACGCCCGTGCCGCACACGCACGGCCCCCAGACCGCGCGCGTCGTGGGCAAGGCCGGCGAGCAGATCTGGACCGACAGCTACGGCCGCATCAAGGTGCAGTTCCACTGGGACCGCTACGGCCAGAAAAACGAGAACAGCTCATGCTGGGTGCGGGTGTCCAGCCCCTGGGCGGGCGGGGGGTTCGGCGGCATCCAGCTGCCGCGCGTGGGCGACGAAGTCATCATCGATTTCATCGGCGGCCATCCCGACCGGCCCATCGTCATCGGCCGGGTCTACAACGCCAGCAACATGCCGCCCTGGGAACTGCCGGGCAACGCCACCCAGAGCGGCTTCCTGAGCCGTTCGCGCGACGGCACACCGGGCAACGCCAACGCGCTGATGTTCGAAGACAAGCCGGGCAGCGAACTGGTGTGGCTGCATGCCGAGCGCGACCTGACATCGGAAGTCGAGGGCAACGAACTGCACAACACCGACGGCACCCGCTGCACCACCATCGGTTCCAACGATACTACCGTGATCGGCGCCCTGGGCGGCGGCAACCGCGACATCACCGTGCACGGCACCGACCGCTTGCAGGTCGACAGCACCCGCAACGTGAATGTAGACGGCGCCGAGACCTACACTGTCAAGCAGCAACGCACGGTCCACGTCACCGACGGCCTGATGAAAGAAGAATTCGACCAGGGCCTGCACACCACCGTGGCGGCCAACGGCGAAATTCGCAATATCACCGGGCTGTTCGACGAAACGCTCAACGACGGCGAAAAGCGCCTGGTGACCGGCGCTTTCGAGGAAACCATCGATGGCGACGTCACCCAGACCATCAAGGGCGGCGGCACGTTTACCGAGACCATCACGGCCAACCACATTCACGACCTGACCGGCACCCAGGATTCGACCATTACCGGCGCGGTCACCCATACGGTGAACGGAACGTTCACCCAGACCGTGACCGAGCCGCTTACCGTCAATGCCGACACCAGCATGACGGTCAACACGCCCAGCTGGACGGTCAGCGGCGCCAAGCAGGCATTCTGGACTGGCAGCTTCCTGCGCGGCACGCCGGCGCGCGCCACCGTGGTGCTGGCCGCGGCCGACCTGTGGGGAGTGCGCCAGCAGGTGTATGCCGGCATCAACTCGCAGTGGTCCACGGTGAAGCTGGACCTGGCCGCCTTCAAGAACGGCGACCAGGGCTTCGAGTTCGGCGGCGCCGCCACGCAGATCAAGGGCATCGGCGTGCAGATCAAGAGCGGGGTGGCCGGCATCATTTCGCGGGTAGCCAACATCTTTCCATGACGAGGCAGGCGCAATGAGCAACATGGCGTGGTGGGCAGCCGGGACAATCGCCACCGCGGTGTTCATCGGCTTCGTGGCGATGGTGGTGCGCGAGAACGCCCGGCTCTTCGACCAGGAGCGCGAGCTGGCCGCCGAGTTGGCGACCGCCGGCCAGCCTGCCGTGGCCATGGTGCTGGCGCTGAGCCGCCAGCCGGGCGGCCGGCCGTTCGCCCTGCCGGTGAAGTTGAGCCTGCGTTTCGCCGATGCTGAGGGCCGTGAGCAGCAGGCCGACCTGCGCCTGCACATCGACCGCGAGCTGCTGGCCGGCTTCATGCCCGGGCAGACCGTGCACGTGCGCTACGACCGCAGCCAGCCTGCCCGCGTCGCGGTCGACCGGCGGCTGACGCCCACCGAAATTCCCGCCGCCTGGCGCGGCAAGTAGCCTGGGGCGCCGGCCGATATGAAGATCGTCAAACCCCTGCGCCTGGGCGTGATGAGCCGCCCCTATGTCATGCGCGGCCGCGCCCGGCTGGGCGTCAGCGTGCTGGCGCTGGCCAGCCTGGGCGACACGGCGCTGCTGCAGCCCGAGGCGGATCTGTGGGCCCTGGTCGGCGAGATGCTGGGCGAGGACGGCGTGCTGGACCTGGGCGTGCCCAAGCCCTGCGCCGAGTTCCTGGTCAGCGGCAGCGCCTACACCGCCCACCAGCCGCAGCGCAACGCATGCGTGGCGCGGGTGCGCGTGGGCAGCCTGCAGAAAAGCCTGATGGTGATGGGCGACCGTTATTGGCTGGACCGGCGCGCCACCGAGCCCCTGCCGTTCGACGCCATGCCGCTGGACTGGCGCCACGCGTACGGAGGGCCGTCGTATGCCGACAACCCGCGCGGGCGCGGCGCCGAGGAAGAAATCGTCAACGGCGTGCGCACCCGCCGCCTGCCCAACATCGAGCCGCTCGACGGCCGCATGACCCGGCCCGACCAGCAGCCCGAGCCGGCCGGGTTCGGGCCGGTGTCGCCCATGTGGCCGCGCCGCTTCCGCCGCGCCGGCGAGTATCACGACAGCTGGCTCGACAACGGCGCCCGAGGCTTCCTGGACACGCTGGACCCGCATTTCTTCAACGCCGCGCCGCCCGACCAATGGTGGCCCGGTCAGCCCGAGTTCGCGCCGGGTGTCGATTACGAAATCTGGAACATGCATCCGAAGCACGCCCGCCTGGCGGGCGTGCTGCCCGACTGGCGCGCGCGCTGTTTTCTGAGGCACGCCGAAAGCCAGGCGCTGCGGGCGCTGGACCTGGGCCTGACCACCGCCTGGCTGTTTCCTGACCGCGACCGGGTGGTGCTGATCTACCAGGGCGCCACCGACCTTGCCGAAGACGATGGCGCCGATATAGACCTGCTGATGCCGGCCCTGGACCCGCCCGATGCCATGCGGCCGCCATCGCACTATGAAGCGGTGCTGGCCCGGCGGCTGGACCCCGACTACGGACCCTTGCATGTGCTGCTGGACGACGAACTGCTGCCCGAGGCATCGCTGGGACCCTGGGAGTCGCTCGACAGCTGGAACCCCATGAGCAGCCCGCTGAACCGGAACCAGCGGGCGCGCGCGGCGTCGATGCGGCAGCGCATGCGCGACGAGGCGCGGGCCGCGGGGCTGGATGCATCTGGCTTCGACGTGCCCGAGCCGCCCGAATTCGCCACGCCGTCGCTGCGCGAACTGCCCGGGCTGGCCAGGCAAGCGCGCCACGCCGCCGAAGAGGCGCGCATCGACATGCTGCATGCGCGCCGCGAGCTGGCCCGGCAACTGCAGGCCGAGGCCGGCAACATGCCGCCCGGCATGACGCCGGCCTTGTTGCTGGACGGCGCGCAGGCCGGCGCGGGCCCGGGCGGACCGCCCACGCTGTATGGACACCCCGGCCTTGCCACCTTGCAGGAGCTGGCCGCCGCGCAACCGCTGGGGCAGGGCAATGCGGCGCTGGACGGCGCTTCCATGCGCGCCATGATGGCGCGCGCCGATGGCCAGTTGCGCGAGATGTACTTGCGCGGCGCGCACCTGCAGCCTGCCGCCGAAGCGGCCAGGCCGGCCCGCGCCGCGCGGCTGCGGCGCCGGGTGCAGGCGCTGCTGGCGGGCAGCCGTGACCTGTCGGGCCTGGACCTGACCGGCGCCGACCTGTCGGGGCTGGACTTGAGCGGCGCGCGCTGCGTGGGCACCTGGTTCGAATGCGCCGACCTGTCGGGCGCGCGCCTGGACGGGGCCGACCTGACGCGCGCGGTGCTGGCGCGCGCGCGGGCCGAGGCAGGCTCATGGCGCGATGTGACGCTGCGGCACGCCAACCTGGGCGGCGCGACGCTTGCGGATACGAGCCTGTCGGGGGCCCATATCGCCCATTGTGAACTGGCCGGCATCCGGCTGCAGCGTTGCGACTTGTCGGGGCTGGTCATGCAAGACTGCCACCTGCCCGGCGCCGAGCTGGCCGGCTGCCGTTTCGACGGCGCGGTGTTCGACACGGTGACCTTCTGGCAGCAGGCCCGGTTGACCGACCTGGCCTTTACCCATGTCCGCATGGCGCGGGTCAGCTGGGTCGACTGCGTGCTGGATGGCGTAGCCTACGAAAGCGCCGAGCTGCTGCGCTGCTCGTGGGTGCAGGTGGCGTGCGACACGCCCGTCGACTGGACCCGCGCGCGCCTGACCACCTGCTGCGTGGTGCTGACCGATCTGGACGAGGCCGTGTTCGCCGAAGCGACACTGCACGAGTCCAGCCTGCGCAATATTGGCCTGGCCGGCGCCGATTTCACCGGCGCGCGGCTGCAGCGCTGCGATCTGTCGGGCGCCGATCTGCGGGACGCCATCCTGGCTGGCGCGCGCGCCGATGAATCGCTGTTCATTCGTGCCAGTCTGGCGGGCGCCGACCTGTCCGATGCCGACCTGAAGAATGCCCTGTTGCACAAGGCCGACTTGACGCAGGCCGACCTGCGCGACGCCAACCTGTTCCGCGCCGACCTGGCGCAGGCGCGGCTGGACCGCAGCACCGACACGTGCGGGGCCTACGTGCACCTGGCCAATACCCGGCCGGCCGCGAGGCCGTCGGCATGATGACGCCGGCCATGCTGCGCGAGCGCATCAAGGGCGGCGAGGCGCTGAGCGACCTGGACCTGCGCGGCCTCTCGCTCGACGGCCTGGATCTGGCAGGCGCCGTCATGCACCGCTGCGACCTGACCGGCGCCAGCCTGGCAGGCGCCGATTTGCGTGACAGCTGCTTCAGCGAATGCCGCATGGAGCAGACCGACTGGCGCGGCGCCGACGCCAGCGAGTGCGCGTTTTTCCGCTGCGACCTGGCGCAGGCGGATTTTCGCGAGGCCGCCTGCGCCGAAACCGCATTCGTCGAGTGCCGGGCGCCGCGTATCGATTTCCGCGGCAACACGCTGAAGTCTTGCCACTTCACGCACACGGCGTTGAGCGGCGCGCGCCTGGAAGACGTGACGCTGCACGAAGGGTCTTATGCCGAGTGCGCGCTGGACGAGGCCAGCTTCGCGCAGGCCCGCATGGCAAAGGTGACCTTCGTGCGCGCCGACCTGCGCCACACCAACCTGGCGGGCGCGGCGCTGGACAAGACTGTCTTCATTGAAAGCGACCTGAGCGGCCTGGCGCTGGCTGGCCAGGCCCTGGAGGGCTGCCAGTTCATCGACGCGCGCATGGATGGCTGCGACCTGCGGCGCGCGAAACTGGCGCAGGCGAATTTCAAGGGGGCGTCGCTGCGCCGCGCGCGCCTGAACGGCGCGCACGCCGACCGGGCCCTGTTCGTGCAGGCCGACCTGTCCCAGGCCGATGCCGCCGGCGCGTCATTCGAGCAAAGCGCGTGGCCCGACGCGTGCCTGGACGGCGCCGTGCTGAGCGGCGCGAACCTGACCCAGGCCGTACTGCACCGCGCCCGTTGCGCCGCCACGCGCTTTGACGGCGCGCGCCTTGTGTACACCGATTTTTCGTATGCCGATCTGCGCGACGCCGACTTGCGGCATGCGCAACTGCAGCGCACCCAGCTGCATCGCGCCCTGACCGACGGCGCGCGCTGGAGCTCGCGCGACGGCATCCTGGAGAACGATCCCGCGCTGTACGAAGCCGAATTGTGGTCGGCGCGGCGCGGCGCCCGTGTTGCCGCGCGCGAGGGCGGGCCGACCCCGGCACGATAAAGGAGACCGAGTGTTCGCCGATTGCCAGCTCATGGGAATGGACCTTGCCTTTCCCGACATCTGCAAGACGCCGCCGGCATTGCTGCCCATTCCGTATCCCAATTTCGCGATCGGGCCGATGGCGATTCCCAATGTGTGGAACACGCTGTTGATGATGATGCCGGCGCACAATCTGCTGACCACGATTCCCATGACCAACGGCGACAACGCCGGCGTGGCGTTGGGCCTGATATCGCAGACCGTCATGTCGCAGGCGCGCCGGGTCACCTGCGTGCCCAACGTGCTGTTCGGCTGCATTCCCGCCACGCGGCTGACCTGCCTGACCGTGCAGAACACCATCAACACCATGGGTATGCGCGCGCTGCCCAGCCAGTTGAAGGTGGTGCTGCTGGGCGGTGGCGGCGGCGCGGGCCGTGGCGCGAAGGCCGCAGGCGGCGGCGCGCCGGGCCGCGGCCTGCGCGCAGGCCGGCTGGCCACGCGGTCGGCCAAGTCGGCCAAGCCCGGCGAGGGCGGTTCCGCGCCCGGCAGCGGCACACCAGGCTCGCCGCGTCCGGCGGCCCAGGCAGGAAAACCCGCCAGAACGGGCGCGCAGAAAGGCGATTCGCGCTACAAGCGCGGCAAGTTCCGCAAAGGCGTGCGCGACAAGGCCTGGGATGCCGCGAAAGGCAAAGACGGCAAGGTGCGCGACCCCGTCACCAAGAAGACGATGAAAAAAGACGAGCCCTGGGACATGGGGCATAAGCCCGGCTATGAACACCGCAAGCACGTCAAGAGCGCGGCCGAGCGCGATATCGATCGCAAGCAGTTCCTCGATGAATACAATGATCCATCCCACTACCGGCCCGAGCTGCCCCGATCCAACCGCAGCCACCAGGGCGAACTGAAAACGGACGACTACTTTGGCTTCTGACGCATCCAACCCCGTTTCGCCCCAGCACAAGGCCGTGGCGCGCCACGCGCTGGCGGTGTTCGAAGGCACGCCGGTGGTGCACGCCTACCGTCACGACGATATCGACCTGTCGATCGACATCCTCGCGGTGGACGACAGCCCCGACGACGGCCTGGTGTCGTATTCCACCCTGGGCCTGTTCGAAACCGAGCTGCGCCACGGCGACGGCAAGCCGCTGCCCACGCGCATCGAATTGTGCGCCGAGGCGCCGCAAGAACAGGAGTCCTGGGGCAATATCCTAAGCACCGCCGCATTCGGCCTGATGCGCGACGGCCATGCCGCTATGCCGGGCAGCGCGTTGCCGGATTGCGTGGGCGAATACTATCCCGACGCCACCGTGCCGCACCTGTACCTGTGCGTGCCGTTCTCATGGCAAGACGGCGAATTCCGCCGCCTGGAACTCGACGGCCAGATCATCAACTGGCTGCAGGCTTTTCCCATCAGCGACGCCGAACTGGCCTACCTGAAAACTCACGGCGCCGACGCCTTCGAAGACCTGCTGCTGGAACACGACCCCGACCTGTACGACCTGGAACGCGATTCGATCGTGTGAGAAAAGACGGCCTGGGCGTTGCCCCGGTCTGCCAGGAATCAGGCTCCGCAGGTGCCTGATTCCGATCCGTTGAGCCGGCGGTTGTCTCACCTCGGTGTCAGGCACCGTGCCGGAGCCTGACACCTGAGGAGAAAAGACGGCCTGGGCGTTGCCCCGGTCTGCCAGGGATCAGGCTCCGCAGGTGCCTGATTCCGGTCTGTTGAGGCAGCGGTTGGCCCACCTCGGTGTCAGGCACCGTGCCGGAGCCTGACACCAGGGGAGAAAAGACGGCCCGGGCGTTGGCCCGGTCTGCCAGGGATCAGGCTCCGCAGGTGCCTGATCCCGATCTGTTGAGGCAGCGGTTGGCCCACCTCGGTGTCAGGCACCGTGCCGGAGCCTGACACCTGGGGCACATGGGGATCAGGCACCTGCGGAGCCTGACCCCTGGAATAGGCACTGAGATATCCGAGTCTTGTGGTGTGCGGTGAGGTGCGGGCGGCGCGTTGGGCGGCGGGGCAGCCTGCGTAGCAGGCCGAGGGCGCCTGGTTGCGCCCGAGCCCGACGCACGGCGCCGCCCGCACCCCACCGCACACCACAAGACGTCACAAGAACCAGCACCGCCCCAAACCACAAGACGTCACAAGAATCCACATTCCATGGCGTCAGTGCTACGCCGGCCGAGCCCAACCCTTGGCGTGTTCCACGGCCTGCCGCCACCGGCCCAGGCGCGCGGCGCGCTGGTCGGCATTCCAGCGCGGCTCGAAGCGGCGCTCTGCTTCCCATTGGCCCGCAAACTCCTCCATGCCCGACCAGAACCCCACCGCCAGCCCCGCCAGCCCCGCCGCGCCGCGCGCCGTCGATTCCGACACGCGCGGCCGCACCACCGGCACGCCCAGCAGGTCGGTCTGCATCTGCATCAGCAGGTCATTGCGCGCCGCGCCGCCATCGACGCGCAGCTCGGACAGCCCGATGCCGCTGTCGGCATTCATGCACGTCAGCAATTCCGCGCTTTGCAGCGCAATGGCTTCCAACGTGGCGCGCGCCACATGGGCGCGCGTCGTGCCGCGCGTCAGCCCCACCAGCGTGCCGCGCGCGTACGGGTCCCAGTCGGGCGCGCCCAGGCCGGCGAAAGCCGGCACCAGGAACACGTCGTCCGTGTCGGGCACGCTGGCCGCCAGCGCCTCGACCTGGTCGGAGCGCTGGATGATGCCCAGCCCGTCGCGCAGCCACTGCACCGCCGCGCCGGCCATGAAGACGCCGCCTTCCAGCATATACGTGGGCCGCCCCGCCGGGCCGGCGCCCTGGCCCGGCAGCCCCCAGCCGATAGTGGACAGCAGGTTGTTGCGCGACGCCACCGGAGCGTCGCCCACGTTCATCAGCATGAAGCAGCCAGTGCCGTAGGTGTTCTTGGCCATGCCGGGCTTGAAGCACGCCTGGCCGAACGTGGCGGCCTGCTGGTCGCCCGCGATGCCCGCGATGGGGATCGGGCCGCCGAACCACTCGGGCAGGGCGCGGCCCACTTCGGCGCTGCTGGGGGCCACCGACGGCAGCACGCTGCGCGGGATGTCCAGCAGGGCCAGGATTTCGTCGTTCCAGTCTTGCGTGTGGATGTCGTACAGCAGCGTGCGCGAGGCATTGCTGGGGTCGGTGCTGTGCACCTGCCCGCCCGTCAGCTGCCACACCAGCCAGGTGTCGACCGTGCCGAAGGCCAGCTCGCCGCGCTGCGCGGCTTGCCGCGCGCCCGGCACATTGTCGAGCAGCCAGGCCAGCTTGGTGCCCGAAAAATAGGCGTCCAGCACCAGCCCGGTACGCGCCTGCAGCAGGCGGTCGTGGCCTTGCTCGCGCAGCTTGTCGCACAAGGGGGCGGTGCGCCGGTCTTGCCATACCAGCGCGCGGGCCAGCGGGCGGCCGCTGGCGCGGTCCCAGATCAGCGTGGTTTCGCGCTGGTTGGTGATGCCGATGGCGGCCACGTCGGCCGCGCTGGCGCCCGCATTGCGCAGCGCCTCGCGGGCCACGTCGAGCTGGCTTTGCCAGATCTCGCCGGCGTCGTGCTCGACCCAGCCGGGCTGCGGATAGTATTGGCGGAATTCGCGTTGGCCCACGCCGCGCGCCTGACCCTGGCGGTCGAACACGATGGCGCGCGAACTGGTGGTGCCTTGATCCAGGGCCAGGATGAACGATTTCGTCACGTAGAACCTGTTTAGCCGTTGATGCCGAAACGAGCCCCGCCTGCGCGTGGCTCTACCCTTGCAACTGGGCCCCGGCGGTGGGCGACAGCCTGCGGAACGACAGCAGCGAGGCCGCGCACAAACCGCCGATGACCAGGAACGCCACGACCGTGTCGCCGATGGCGACGTGGTCGGCGCCGCGCACGGCCATGCTGAGGTTCAGCGTGACCGCGGCCACCCCCACCCCGAGGCTGATGCCCAGCTGCTGGGCCATGGCCGCGAAGCTGCTGGCGCTGCTCATGCGTTCGGGCGGGATGTCGGCATAGGTTAGCGTATTTACGCCGGTGAACTGCAGCGAACGGAAGAAGCCGCCGGCCAGCAGGATGCCGATCAGCAGCCATACCGGCGTGGTGGCCGTGAAGGCGGCACAGGCCACGATGAACAGCCCCGTGAGCACGGCATTGACGGTCAGCACGCGCCGGAAGCCAAAGCGCTGCACGATCGGCGTGGCCACGAATTTCATCAGCAGCGCGCCGGCGGCGCTGGCGAAGGTGATGAGCCCGGCCGAAAACGGCGTCAGGCCGAAGCCCACTTGCAACTGCACGGCCAGCAGGAACGGCATGGCGCCCACCGCGAAGCGGCACAGGTTGCCGCCCAGCACCGAGATGGCGAACGTGGGCTCGCGCAGCAGGGTCAGGTCGATGATGGGGTGGGCGGCGCGCCTGGCGTGCAACACGTAAAGCGCACCGCACAGCAGGCCCGTGGCGGCCAGGCCTGCCACCGCCAGCGGCGGAATCAGGCTGTGTCCCAGCGCCTCGAACGCGCTTACCAGGGTGGCCAGGCAAATGGCGCTGAGCAGGAAGCCCAGCCAGTCGAGCCGCGGCGTCGAGGCCTCGCGGATCTCGGGCACGTAGCGGCGCACCAGGGCAATACCCAGGATTCCAATAGGGATATTGATCAGGAAGATCCAGTGCCACGACATGTACGTGACCATGAAGCCGCCCAGGGGCGGGCCGATCACCGGGCCCAGCAGCGCCGGGATGGACAGGAACGACATGGCCTTAAGCAGGTCTTGCTTGGGCACCACGCGCAGCAGGATGATGCGGCCCACCGGCACCATCATGGCGCCGGCAATGCCCTGGACGATGCGGGCCAGCACCAGTTGGGTCAGGTTCTGTGACAGGGCGCAGGCCACCGAACTGAGCGTGAAGAGGGCGATGGCCGCCATGAAGACGCGCCGCGCGCCGTAGCGGTCGGCCGCCCAGCCGCTGACCGGTACGAATACCGCCACGGCCAGCAGGTACGACGTAATGGCCACGTTCAGCCGCACCGCGGTCGAGCCCAGGGCCTGCGCCATGACGGGCAGGGCCGTGGCGACCACGGTGGAGTCGAGCATTTGCATGAAGAGCGCGCACCCGACGATGAAGGGAATCATCCGGGCCGCGCGGGCGGCGTCCTGGGGCGGAGAGGAAGGTGAGGGAGAGCTGGCGGTGTCGGCAGGCATGTCGGCAGGGGACAGGGGAGCCCCTCGATTGTAACGCCGACGGCTGCCCGGGGCTGAAGTAAACTCGGGTGATCCGCAACTTGTGCAAATCACGTTGGTGCCATGGCAAGCAATTACGAATCCGAAATCACCCGCTTCCTGAAGGCGTACAAGGCGTCGCATCCCGACGTCGAGCAGCGCCAGCGCGAAGGCCGCGCCCGGTTGTGGGACAAACCCCAGAATACCGAGCTGCTCGAAGGCTTTCGCGCGGCTCGCGTACCGCAAAAGCCGTATGTATATCAGGCCGAGTAGGTGACACCCACCCGGAAGCGCTGCGAGCAGCGTGACGGCAACCTGATACGCACACGGCGCCCATGACCTCGAATTCCCCCGTTTCCGGCGAAGCCCTGGCCGCCCTGGTCGAACCGCCGGTCGACAGCACGCCCGACGTCGTCGACAGCGTGGCGTTCGCGCGCCTGTACGGCGAGCCGCTGTTCCAGCTGCCCACCGACCTGTACATTCCGCCCGACGCGCTGGAAGTCTTCCTGGAAACCTTCGAGGGGCCGCTCGACCTGCTGCTGTACCTGATCCGCAAGCAGAATTTCAACGTGCTCGACATTCCCATGGCGGATGTCACGCGGCAGTACCTGTCGTACGTCGAGCAGATCCGCCTGCACAACCTCGAACTGGCGGCCGAATACCTGCTGATGGCGGCCATGCTTATCGAGATCAAGTCGCGCATGCTGCTGCCGGTCAAGAAAACCGACACCGGCGAAGAGCCCGAAGACCCCCGCGCCGAACTGGTGCGGCGCCTGCTCGAATACGAGCAGATGAAACTGGCGGCGCAGAAGCTCGATGCCCTGCCGCAGCTGGGGCGCGACTTCAAGAGCGCCCAGGCGGTGGCCGACATCACCACCGAGCGCATGCTGCCCGACGTCAGCGTCGACGACCTGCGCGCCGCGTGGGCCGATATTATCAAGCGCGCCAAGCTGAACCAGCATCACCACATCACGCGCGAACAGCTTTCCGTGCGCGACCACATGACGCACATCCTGCGGCGCCTGAACGACGTGCGCTTCATGGAATTCGGCGAACTCTTCATGGAGCGCATCCGCGAGGGCGCGCCGGTGGCGGTGGTGGTAGTGCATTTCATCGCCATGCTCGAATTGGCGCGCGAGTCGCTGCTGGACATTACCCAGGCCGAGCCCTACGCGCCCATCTATGTGCGCCTGGCCTATACCAGCGTAGCCGCCGCCGCCTGAGCGGCCCGGCGGCCGTCGATCGTTCCCGGAGACCCCTCTTGAAAGTCGTCCACACCATCCAGGAATTGCGCGATCACCTGCGCGGCCAGAACCGCGTGTCGTTCGTGCCTACCATGGGCAACCTGCACGAAGGCCACCTGGCCCTGATGAAGCTGGCGCGCCAGCATGGCGATCCCGTGGTGGCCAGCATTTTCGTCAACCGCCTGCAGTTCGGCCCCAACGAAGATTTCGACCGGTATCCGCGAACCCTGCGCGACGACATAGAAAAACTCGAAAAAGCGCGCGACGTCTACGTGCTGTTCGCGCCCGACGAGCGCGAGATGTACCCCGAGCCGCAGAATTATCGCGTGCAGCCGCCCGACGATCTCGGCGACATCCTGGAAGGCGAATTCCGGCCGGGGTTTTTCGGCGGGGTCAGCACGGTGGTGCTGAAGCTGCTGTCGTGCGTGCAGCCGCGCGTGGCGGTGTTCGGCAAGAAAGACTACCAACAGCTGATGATCGTGCGCAACATGTGCCGCCAGTTCCAGCTGCCGGTAGACATCGTCGCGCACGAGACCGTGCGCGCCGACGATGGCCTGGCCCTGTCATCGCGCAACCGCTATTTGTCGCCGGCCGAGCGGGCCGAGGCGCCGGCGCTGTACCAGGCGCTGCAATCGCTGCGCCAGCAAGTGGCCGCGGGCGCGCGCGACCTGCCGGCCATCGAGCGCGCAGCCGCGCAGGCATTGGCCGCGCGCGGCTGGCAGGTGGATTACCTGGCGGTGCGCCGCCAGCGCGACCTGCAGGCTCCCCAGCCGCAAGACCTGGCCGCCGGCGAGCCGCTGGTGGCCCTGGCGGCCGCCAAGCTGGGCGCCACGCGCCTTATCGACAACCTCGAACTGTAGCGGGGCGGCGGGGCGCCAGCCCCGCGCGAAATGATGTCCTGTCAGCTTTGACAGCTACATCGGCCCCGGTGGCCCTGTCAGACTGCCCTGCAACTCGACAATGCAGGAGAGCCCCTCATGCAGGATTCCAGGTCGTCCGGCAGCGTCGTGGGCCGGCTCACTCCGCGCGAGCGGCAGGTTGTGTCGTACCTGGCCGCGGGCAAGCCCAACAAGGTGGTGGCCATCGAGCTCGGCATTTCGCTGCGCACCGCCGAAGCCCACCGCGCGCGCATCTTCCGCAAGCTGGGCGTGCGCAATACGCTTGAACTCGCCTGCACCCTGTGCCGCCACGGCGGCCGTTCAAGATCCTAGTTCGCGGGTAATGCGCGCGGCTTCGTGCCTGAGCTGATTGGCGATGTCCTTGCGGCGCTCCGGGTCCATGCGCCCATAGTGTGCCGCCACGCTGATCGCCGCTATCGGCTGCCTGGCCAGGTGCACCGTCACGCCCACGCCATACATGCCCTTGAGCAAATGCCCGGGGTTGAATGCATAGCCGCGCTGCCGCGCGTCTTGCACGGCCTGCATCAACACATCGGTGGTCACGGTGGGGTACGGCGCCAGCCGCGCGCTGTTACGCCGCAGCACATTGCGCACCTCGTCGTCGTCCAGCGCGGCCAGCAGCGCCAGGCTGCCCGAACCCACACCCAGCGGGCGGCGGGTTCCCACGTTCTGTGTCAGCACCTTGACCGGAAACGCGCCTTCCTTGCGGTCGATGCACACGGCGTCCAGGCCGCTGCGGATCGTCAGCATCACGGTGTCGCCGGTCGCATGCGCCAGCCGCTCCAGCGATGGCTGGGTCACCGCGCGTATGTCCAGCCGATTGGCCGCGCGTTCGCCCAGCGACAGGAACTCCAGGCCCAGGTAGTAGACCCGGCTGCCGGCAGCCTGCTCGACGAAACCCTCGTTGGTCAGTGATTTCAGCAGCCGGTGCAGCGTGCCCTTGCTCAGGCCGCTCTGGGCCTGCAGATCGGAGAACCGCATTCCCGATGACGATGCGTTGAAAGACAGCATGCGCAGGATGTCCAGGGCGCGCTTGACGCTCTGGACAGTGTCTCCGTTGGCGCCATGCTCGATGGTGCGCCTCATTTTCTCCAACCCCGGTTTTGCATGTCGGTACTGGAGTTCCGTCTGATGGAACTTTTGGGCAGTTTACGCTCTTTTCGGCAGAGCGGCCGCTAGATTCCTCTTCGACCGTCCTCGAGCGGGCGGCCAGCATGGTGGAGGAATAATGCAGATTCAACAGCCCTATGAGTGGAGCCGCGGCCTGTGGCGGGATACGGTCGACGCGTCTTTCCTGGACCGCCTGCGCGCGGCCGTGGCCGCCGAGGTCTTGCCGCGCGCCGATGCGATCGACCACGACGACGTGTATCCGGTAGAGGTGATCAAGGCGCTGGCCGCGCAGGGCTACACCAGCATGACCCTGCCCACGCGCTGGGGCGGTTCCGGCAGCGGCTACGGCCTGTGCGCGGCCCTGTTCGAAGAGGCGTCATACGCCAGCGCGGCAGTGGGCATCAGCCTGATCACCATCCTGCAGGCGCAGAACCTGATCCAGGCGTTTGCCGACGAGTCGTTCAAGGCGCGCGTGCTGCCCGAGTTCAGGCAGGGGCTGATCACCTCTTACGCCTTGACCGAGGCCAACCATGGCAGCGACATCCGCAGCCTGGACACCAAGGCGGTACGCACGGCGGGAGGCTGGCGGCTGACGGGACGCAAATCGTTCATTACTTCGGGGTCGGCGGCCGAGGCGTATATCATCCTGGCGCAAACCGACGTGGGCGTGTCGACCTTCTTCGTGCGGCGCGACATGCCGGGCGTATCCACCGAGATGGGCCGCAACGCCAGCACATTCGGGCTGCGCAACGGCCCGCACGTGGACCTGCTGCTTGATGGCGCCGAGGTGCCGGCCGACCACCTGATCGGCCAAGAGGGCAAGGGCGTGCGCCAGGCCGTGACCGTGCTGGACTTTTCGCGCACCATGGCGGCCGCGATCAGCATCGGCATCGCGCGCGCGGCGTTCGACCGGGCGCTGGATTTTGCCGCCAGCCGCGTGGCCTTCGATACGACGGTGCTGCAATTCCAGGGCATCCAGTGGTACTTCGCCGACATGCTGGCAGAGATCGACGCGGCCCGCCTGCTGGTGTACGACGCCTGCCACGCGCTGGACGAGCATCGCGACATCGCCCGCCACGCCAGCGAGGCCAAGCTGCTGGCCAGCCGCGTCGCCACCCGCACCGCCGAGCAGGCCGTGCAGATTTGCGGCGCGTATGGCGTTACCGAAAATGCGCCATTCGGCCGCTACCTGCGCGATGCCAAGGCGTACGAGATCGCGGGCGGCTCGTCCGAGATACTGAAGAACACGCTGGGCAAGCACCTGCTTAAATTCGTTGCCGGCCGCCAGGGCAAGGAAGGCGCATGATCACCGACTTGCTTTATGCGCATGCGGCGCGCACGCCGGATCATCCGTTCCTGGCGTGCGACGCGGGCCAGTACAGCTACGCGGACATGGCCCGACTGGTGTCCGCCGCCGCCCGGCAACTGCACGGGCATGGCGTGCAGGCGGGCAGCCGCGTGGCCCTGCTGTGCGGCAACCGTCCGGCCTTCCTGGCCGCCTGGTTCGCCATCATCGAGCTGGGGGCGGTGGCGGTGCCGCTCAATACCGGGTTGAAGGGCGACGGGTTGCGGTACATTCTCGCGCAAAGCGGCGCGGCGCTGCTGTTGATCGAGCCCGCCTTGCAGGACGCGCTGGCCGCCGACCTGGCGGCGCTGGATGCCGCCCTGCCATGCGTGCCCATCGGCCCGTGGCTCGAAGCCTCGCCGGCGCAGGCGGTGCCGCGCTGGCCGCAGCGCGCCGCGCCGCAGCCGCTGGCAGCCAACAGCATCCTGTACACCTCGGGCACCACCGGGCTGCCCAAGGGCGCCGTGCTCCCGCATGCCGCCTACCTGGCGGCGGGACGCGATATGTCGCGTTCGCTGGAACTGACCGCGCAAGACCGCATCATGGTGTTCCTGCCGTTGTTCCACGCCAACCCCCAGATGTATGCCGTGGCTTCGGCCCTGCACGTGGGCGCGACGCTGGTGTTGCGTCCGCGCTTTTCCGCCCGCGCGTTCTTCGACGACGCCATCCGCTTCGGGGCCACCGGTTTTACTTACGTGGGCACTGTGCTGGCGATTCTGGAGAAGCAGCATCCGCACGCTCGCACCGATCATCCGCTGCGCTGGGGCGTGGGCGGGGGCGCGCCCGAGCGAGTCTGGCGCGAGCTGGCGCCGCGCTTCGGCCTGGCGATTTGCGAGCTGTACGGCATGACCGAAACCGGCGGCTGGGTCAGCATGAACACCGCGCAGGGCACCCGCGTGGGCTCGGTGGGGCAGGCGCGGCCCGGCGTCGCCCTGGAAGTGCGCGGGGAAGATGACAGGCCGGTCGCCCAGGGCGGCCAGGGCGAGATCGTGGCGCATGCCGCGCCTGGCATGTTCTTTACCGGATACTGGAACAACCCCGAGGCCAGCGCCGCCACGCTGCGCGACGGCTGGTTGCACACCGGCGACCGAGGCTCGCTCGATGCCGACGGCTACCTGTATTTCCACGGCCGCATCAAAGAGCTGATCCGGCGCGGTGGCGAGATGATCGCGCCCGCCGAGATCGAAATGCAGCTGCTGCGCCATGCCGACATCCGCGAGTGCGCCGTGATAGGCGTGCCCGACGACATCATGGGCGAGGAGATCATGGCCGTCCTGGTGGCCCGCCGTCCGATCGAGGCGGCCGAACTGCGCGAGTTCGTGGCGGCGCGCCTGCCGGCCCACATGGTGCCGCGATACGCGGCCTACGTGGACAGCCTGCCCAAGACCGAAACCGAAAAAATAAAACGCCACGAGCTGGCCAGGCTGGATGTGCCGGTACTGGACATGGGGACGCGACACTGAGTACGGAGGAGTACATGTCGGATCTGCAAGAAAGCAGCGTTGCCCAGGGAGGCAATGGGCTGGGCGAGTTCTATCGCGAGCTCGACCCGATGGAGCGGCGCACGTTCTGGGCCTGCTTCGGCGGCTGGGTGCTGGACGGGCTGGATTTCATGTTGTACCCGCTGGTCATCGGCACCATCATCGCGCAGTGGCAGGTGGCTCCGTCGAGCGCCGGCTTCGCCGTGACCTTGACGCTGCTGGCGTCGGCGGTGGGTGGATGGGGCGCCGGCATTCTGTCGGATCGTATTGGCCGGGTGCGCACGCTGCAGATCACCATCGTGTGGTTTTCGGTGTTCTCGGTGCTGTGCGCGATGGCCCAGAATTTTGACCAGCTGATCCTGTTTCGCGCCTTGCTGGGCATTGGTTTCGGCGGCGAGTGGACGGCCGGCGCGGTGCTGATGGGTGAAACCATCCGCGCCCGGTATCGCGGCCGCGCGGTGGGGTCGGTACAGTCCGGCTGGGCAGTGGGCTGGGCGCTGGCCGTGCTGGTGCAACTGGTGTTCTACACCGCTTTTCCGCCGGAGCAGGCCTGGCGCTGGATGTTCGCCTTTGGCGCGCTTCCGGCCCTGCTGGTGGCGGCGCTGCGCCGCTATGTGCCCGAGCCGCGCGTGGCCGAGCGCGCCCGCAAGGACAGCGATGCGCCACGCGCGCCTTTCTGGGACATTTTCAAGCCGCCGGTGCTGCGCATTACCGTGCTCACCGCGCTGCTGGGCACCGGCGCGCAAGGCGGCTATTACGCCATTACCACGTGGGTGCCGCTATACCTGAAGTCCGAGCGGCATCTGTCCGTCATCGGCACCAGCGGCTACCTGGCGGTGCTGATCGCCGGCTCGTTCTGCGGCTATCTTACCGGCGCCTGGCTGTCCGACCGCATCGGGCGCCGCCGCCTGTTCCAACTGTTTTCGCTGGCGTCGCCGCTGCTGGTCATTGCCTACCTGGTGCTGCCCATTCCCAACAGCATGATGCTGCTGCTGGGCTTCCCGCTGGGATTCTGCGCCAGCGCGTATTACTCGGGGCTGGGGCCGTTCTTCACCGAAATGTTCCCTACCGCCTTGCGCGGCTCGGGGCAGGGCTTCGCCTACAACTTCGGCCGCGGTATCGGGGCGCTGTTCCCCGGCTTCGTGGGCATGCTGGCCAGCAGCCTGTCGCTGGGGCGCGCCATCACTTTGTTTGCGGTGCTGGCCTATGGCTTGTTCTTCATCATGGCCTGCATCATGCCCGAAACGCGCGGCCGCGCGCTGCAGTAATGAACGATGCCGCAATCAGGCGGAATCCAGGACGGAGGAATTGATGGCAAGACGCTGGAAACAACGGCCCGAGGGATCGAACTGGGGCGAATTCGGAGACGAGGATCAACTGGGGCGCCTGAACCTGCTGACGCCGCAGAAAGTGCTGGAGGCGGTGGCCGAAGTGCGCGCGGGGCAGGCGTTCAGTCTGAGCCTGCCGCTGGATCTGCCCGGCGGCAATGTGCTCAATCCGGCCCGCCACCCGCCGCGCCTGACCGCCACGCGGCGCGACGACAAGCCGGTGTTCCTGCATTCGTTCGCGCACGATCACAACACCACCGACGTCGCGTGCGACGACATGGTGACGCTGTGCCTGCAGTATTCCACCCAGTGGGATGCGTTGTCGCACATCGGTTCGCACTTCGATGCCGACCAGGACGGCCAGGCCGAAATAGTGTTCTACAACGGCTTTCGCCCCGACCCGGACTTCAGCCATCCGGATGCGATGCCCGACGGCGCGTCGAAGGCGCACCGCCTGGGCATCGAGAACATGGCCGCCACGGGCGTGCAGGGGCGGGGGGTGATGGTGGACTTGCGCCATCACTACGGCGACGCGCGCCGCCGCGTCGGCTACGACGACCTGATGTCGGTCATCGAGCGCGACGGCGTGGAGGTACGCCGCGGCGACATGCTGTGCCTGCACACCGGGTTCGCCGAAATGGTGTTGTCCATGCAGGGCCGGCCCGATGCCGCCAGGCTGGCGCAATCGTGCGCGGTGCTGGACGGCAGCGATGCCCGGCTGCGCCGCTGGGTAGACGACAGCGGCATTGCGGCGCTGATCGCCGACAACTATGCCGTGGAAGATCGCCCTTACGACTTTCATGGCGACGGCTGCCATGCGCTGTTGCCGCTGCACGAGTTGTGCCTGTTCAAGCTGGGCATCCACCTGGGAGAACTATGGCACCTGACCCCGCTGGCCGAATGGCTGCGCCGGCATGGCCGCCATGCGTTCTTGCTGACGGCCCCGCCGTTGCGGCTGCCCGGCGCCGTCGGATCGCCGCTGAACCCCGTCGCAACGGTGTGACGCGGCCCGCGTCCTGCCAGGCGGCGGGACGCCATGACATAGGAGAGAGACATGAAAAAGAGAAATTTCCTCGGCCTGGCGGTTTGCGCGGCCGCGATTGCCTGGGCCGGCGCGCCGGCGCAGGCCCAAGCCAAGTGGCCCGAAAAGCCGATCCGCCTGCTGGTGGGTTTTTCACCGGGCGGCCCCACCGACAACGTGGCGCGTATCCTGGCCGAAAGCATGAGCGCTCAGCTGGGGCAGCCCGTGGTGGTCGAGAACAAGGCCGGCGCGGCCGGCAATATTGCCGCCGCGGCGCTCACGCAGGCTGTCGGCGACGGCTACACGCTGCTGTACAACACCTCGTCGATCGTGATTGCGCCATGGGTCTACAAGCATCCCGGCTTCGACCCCGTGAAAGATTTCGCGCCAGTGGGGCTGACCGCGGCGGTGCCTCTGGTGCTGGCCACGACGGCCAGCCTGCCGGTGAAGACGCCAGCGGAACTGGTGGCCTTGCTGAAGGCCGAGCCGGGCAAATACAACTATGCTTCTTCAGGCACCGGCGCCATCGAGCACCTGACGGCGGCGCAACTGCTCAAGCTGGTGGGAGCGCAGGCCACGCACGTGCCGTACAAGGGCACCGCGCCCGCGCAGGTCGACCTGATCGCCGGCGCGACGCAATTCACCACCACGACGCTCAATACGGTCATCGCGCCGGTGCAGAAGGGCACGCTGCATGCGCTAGCGGTCACCAGCCGCGAGCGCTCGCCGGTGCTGCCCGATGTGCCGACGATTTCCGAGAGCCTGGAACCCGGCTTCGAGAGCCTGGCATGGCAGGGCATCGTGGCACCGGCCGGCACGCCAGCGCCGGTGCTGCAGCAGCTTAATGCGGCGATCAACACGGCGCTGGCATCGGATGACGTCAAGCAGAAGCTGCGGGCGCAGGGCACCCTCATCCTGGGCGGCAGCGTGGATGACTACGCCAAGTACATCCGCGACGAGTCCGCCCGCTGGGGCAAGGTCGTGCAACAGGCTGGTGTCGAGGCGCGCTAGCGTGCCGGGCTGCTGGCGGAGGTGATGCCGGCGCCGGCCGCCGCCGGGGCGGTGGTTGCCGTCGCGGCGGTCACCGGCCCGGCTGCGGTAGCGGCCAGCGCGCCCGCGGCCGGGATGCGCGGGCCGAAGGGCCCGCCGCCCGCCACCGGCAGGCCGCCCAGCGCCGCCTCGGCCGCCCATACGCCATCGCGGCGCGCCAGCACCTGGTACGTCTGCAACTGGCCGGCGCTGCGCGCCACCACATACAACGTGCCTTGCAGGAAGCGCATGGCGGGCAGCGAGGCTGCGTGCGCCTCGAGCCGGGTCGGCCGCCCGTCTTCCACCAGCCACAGCGGACCTCCCTGGCGTTCCAGCACCGCCACTGCCACCTCGCCATCCTGGTCGGCGCCGACGGCGGGCCGGCCTACGTATTCGATGCCCAGGTCGACGGCCGGGCTCCAGCGCAATACGTGTGTGGCGGTATCGGCCGGCGCCGGGGCGGCGTCCTGCACAATGCGCAGCAAATGCCGGGTGGCGTGGTCGCGCAGATACAGTTCGATCAGGCCGTGCGCGTTGCGTATGGCCGCCAGCCCGCCGCCGCAGCGAGGGGCCGGCACGCGCTGCCACGGGGCCCAGGCGGCCTCGTCCTGCGAGCCGCGCTGGCGGGTGACGTACAGCCAGCCGTCGCGGTCGATGGCGAATGCCCAGTAGCGGCTGTCGGCATCTTTCGCTATGGCCGCGTTGCCCACCGCGCCGGGCAATTGGGGCAGCGCCTGCCAGGGCGTCCAGCCGCTGTCCAGGCCGCGCAGCGCGGTCCAGTGGTACAGGCCGTCGTTGCCCATGACCACGGCGGCCGCGTCGCCGCGCGGCGCCACCGCCGGTGGCCGGGCCGCCCGCACGCCGGCCAGGGCCTGCCAGCCCTTCCAGGTGCCGTCCAGGTTCTGCTTGTTGATCCACAGGCCGCCCAGCGTATCGCGCGCCAGTATCCCCACGGATGAATCCGGATAGGCGAACGACACCAGCGGCCCGGCGGTGCGCCCGCCCAGCGTGTTCCAGCGGCCGCTGCGGGTATCCCACATATTGACGGCATCGTTGGCTTCGCCGGCGGCGAACACCATCAGCCCGCCTTGCGGGTCGGCAAAGAGCTCGGGCGCCACGTCGTGGCGCGATACGTAGTACGAGCGGCGCACCCAGGCCGCGGCCGGGCCGGCGGGTTCCTTGCATCCGGCAGGGCCCGAGCAATAGTGGTAGTCGTTCCAGGCGTACTGCCGGAAAATTTCCGATTTGCTGGCGATTTCGGCGTCGGCCAGGTTGGCCTCGCGTTCCTGGCTGGGGTAGTCGATGTAGCCGGTTTCGGCATAATTGCCCGGCGCCTGGGCAATGGCTTCGCGCACCAGGCGCGCGCTGGCGATGTGGTCGGGGTGTCCGTGGCCGGCGCAGCGCCAGCACAGTTTTGTGTACGGCACGCTGATCGTGTCGTCGAGGTGCCGCACGGTGGTGGGGCCGTAGCCGCCGATGATGGCGGCCAGCGTGTGCACCAGGTCGGCGCGGCGGTATGTCTCGTGGTACGGGCCCAGCGTGTCGGCGGTCATGCCCGGCACGGATTCGGCCTGGCTCAGGGGGGTCAGGCTGCCCCAGCCTTTGCCCAGCCAGGGGTCTTTCAGGCGCATGTGCCATAGCTGGACATGCGGGTTGCCCTGCAGCGTGAAGCGGGCGACGTGGTAGGCGCCGACCTGCACGGTGTCTGCTTTCCACAAGTCGGGCTGCTTGGCCATGTAGGCATAGGCCGCGCGCACGCCGCGTTCGCGGCCCAGCATGTAGGGTTCGCCTTCGCCGGCGTCGCTGGCGGTCAGGTACACCACCTGCACGCAGCCCCCGGCCTCGATGTTCGAGGCGATGTCGGGGTTCATGAACAGCAGGTCGTCATCCAGGTGGGCGACGAAGGCCAGGTCTTTGATGCCGCGACATTCGGCCAGGGTGGGGGGCGCGGCGGCGGCGACCGGCAAGGCGGGTGCGGCAGCGGCAGCGGCCGCGCCGGCGCAGGCAAGCCAGGCCAGGCCAGGCAACAGGAAGCGGATGGCGCGCAGGCAGCGGGCCGGAACGAAGCGCATGGATCGTCAGGCGGACGACAACCCGATACGGAGCCTGGCGGTGAGCTGCGTCAGCCCGGGTATCCTGGTGGCGTAACGTCGTTGTTATACGGTGCGCGGCGAGTATAGCGGGTCGCTCGCGCGGGTGCTATCGGGGGTGGCCTGGGGTTTGGGGCTTGGCGTGGCGGGGTGCGTTCTTGCTCCGTCCCGAGGCGTGCGGCCGGGCGGGGGCGGCGCCCGTGCGTCGGGCTCGGGCGCAACCACGCGCCCTCGGCCTGCTGCGCAGGCTGCCCCGCCGCCCAACGCGCCGCCCCCGCCCGGCCGCACGCCACGGGACTGCGGAAGGCGAATGCCCGATCAGGGGTGTGGGTCTCGCGGGTGTCAGACACCGGTCGTCAGACATTGGCCGCGGGACGCGCTGCGCGTGGTGAAGCGCTCGCGCCGAATCAGGTGTCTGACTCCCGCAGGGTGTCAGACACCGGGCTGTTTCTTCGCGGCGGGCGCGCCGCGTGCGGGGGAACAGCGATGCCTATCCGTGTCCGTTAGCGCGCAGCGCGTTGACGGGCCTTTACAGGCATTTGGGGGCGGGCTGGCCGGATAGTTCGTCGATAGCGTCCAGGTCGGGCTGGCGCGTCAGGCTGTAGTTCAGGTTGGGGGATTTGCCCAGCACCGATTTCACGCGCAGCACGTTGTTGGCGGCCACGATGAGTTCGATGCGCTGGGTGCCGTCGGCGCCGGCCAGCAGCACGCGCGGCGGGCGTTCGGCGGTGGCGTCCCAGCAGCCTTGTTCGGCCGAGGGCTTGCCCAGGTTGCCGGCGTTGTCCAGGTAGGCGATGCGGCTGCGCCAGCGGCCGTTGGGCGCCAGCGTCAGGGTGACGCGCTGGGCCGCGCATTGCGGCGAAGGCGTCAGGCAGGGCAGGGTGCCCATGTAGGTCTGGGGCTGGGGCACCAGCGCATGGGCCGCGGGCGAGACGCTGCCGGCGGCTTCGGCGGCGGCGTTGGCGCTGCTTTCAGTGGCTTTGGCAGCCGCGGCGTCTTCGGCGTCGGTGCGGCCGCGAGTCTGGCCCGGGGGCGGCGCCTTCAGTTCGATCTGCAGTTGCGAGGGCGCGCGCACCACCTGCCGGTAGCCCGCGCCTTCTCCCTGGTATTGCGCGTCGGTCGTCGTGCTGGCTGCCGGCGGGTTGTAGTAGCCCTGGCTGCGCTGTTGGGCACAGCCGGCCGCCAGCAACACGGTGCCCGCCAGCGCGGCAACGGTCAGGGTCGGAAAGCTGCGGCGGGGCGCCGGAGAAAGCACGGGATCGGGCATGGTGGCTCGTGGCGGGAGTTGGATATGTCCGGAATTCTACGCATTTATGCAAACATCCGATACGCTTGTGCGGCGATCCGGGTTTGAACTATTCGCCGCATGCCGGAATAATGCGACGTCGCCGGTATTGCGGCCGGCCCCGTCCCGCGCGGGCATTTTCCTGTCTGAACTACATGTGGCACCCCTTTGCAGTCGATCCCGGATGGGCCATTGCCATGGCCGCGTTGCTGGGCCTGGTGGTCGGCAGCTGGCTGAGCGTGCCGGCGCACCGCCTGCCGCGCATGATGGAACGCGAATGGCTGCAGCAGTACCAGGAGTTCCGGCCCGCCGCCTCCGGCCCCGAGCCGGCGGCATCCGCCTACACGTTGTGGCGCCCGGGCTGGCACTGCCCGTCCTGCGCCGCCCCGGTGCGCAGCTGGCGCCGGCTGCCGGTGCTGGGCTGGCTGCTGCTGCGCGGGCGCTGCGGCGCTTGCGGCGAGTCCATCGGCTGGCGTTATCCAGCCATCGAGCTGACCGCGGCGTTGCTGTTCGCCTTGTGCGCGTGGCGTTTCGGGCCCACCCCCATCGCGCTGTGCGCCATGGGCCTGTGCGCCGCGCTGCTGGCCCTGGCCTGGATCGACCTGCAGACCAGCCTGCTGCCCGACGCCATCACGCTGCCGCTGGCCTGGGCCGGGCTGCTGGTCAATCTGGGCGGCGCCCTGGCGCCGTTGCCGCTGGCCGTGCTGGGGGCCGTGGTCGGCTATGTATTCTTGTGGCTGTTGTTCCATATGTTCCGCCTGCTTACCGGCCGCGAAGGCATGGGCTATGGCGACTTCAAGCTGCTGGCGGCGCTGGGCGCGTGGTTTGGCCTGGCTGCGCTGCCCGGCTTGCTGCTGGTGGCCTCGCTCGCCGGCGTGGCCGGCGCCGGCATCCTGCGCCTGACGGGCCACGCGCGGCGCGGCCAGCCTCTGCCGTTCGGCCCGTACCTGGCGCTGGCCGGCGTGGTGATGCTGCTGGCGGCGGGGGGGGCGGCATGGTTCTGACGCGGCGCCGCGGCGTATGTTCAAGCTGCACAGACAGGCAATGTTATTGACGGAAAACCAGCTATGTACAAAATCGGCCTGACCGGCGGCATCGGCTCCGGCAAGACGCGCGTGGCGGACATGCTGGCCGAATGGGGCGCGGCGGTGGTCGACACCGACGCCATCTCGCACGACCTCACGGCCCCCGGCGGCGCGGCCATGCCCGCCATCGGCCAGGCCTTCGGCGACGCCGCCGTGGCCGCCGACGGCTCGCTCGACCGGGCCTGGATGCGCGACCTGGTGTTCCGCGAGCCCGATGCCCGCGCGCGCCTCGAAGCCATCCTGCACCCCCTCATCGGCCTGCATACCCGGCGCGCGGCCGAGGCGGCGCAGGGCGACTATCTGGTCTTCGTGGTGCCTCTGCTGGTGGAATCGGGCCGCTGGCGCGAGCAGGTCGATCGCATTTGCGTGGTCGATTGCGATCCCGCTACCCAGGTGGCCCGCGTGCAGGCGCGCAGCGGGCTGACGGAGCAGGCCATACGGCGTATCATGGCGGCACAGGCCGCGCGGGCAACCCGGCTCGCGGCAGCGGATGACGTCATCCTCAACGATGGCGCCACGTCTGCCCAGCAGTTGCGCGCGCGGGCAAAGGCTCTGCACGACAGCTGGTGCCGATTGGCGGCGGCACCGCGCCGGCTTCCGCCAGGCGCGGCCGGCATCCCTGAATAACCCGGCCCGCGGGCCGCTCACAAACAGGCCTGTATAAAGCGTGATTCTTTACGAATATCCCTTCAACGAGCGTGTCCGCGCCTATCTCCGGCTGGAATATCTGTTCGACAGATTGTTCTATTTCGCACGTGAGGGCGACGCCCGCCATCACCAGATTGCGGTCGCCACCTTGTTCGATATTCTCGACGCTACCGAACGCACCGACATCAAGACTTCCGTCCTGCAAGACCTCGAACGCCAGCGCGCGGCGCTGCAGGCATTGCGCGACCACCCCGGCGTGGCGCAAGACGCCCTCGAATCCATGCTGGCCGAAATGGAACGCACGGTAAGCGGCCTGGCAGCCCAGGGCCGCGCCGGCCAGCCGCTGCGCGAGAACGAATGGCTGGTCAGCCTGCGCGGCCGGCTGGCGGTGCCGGGCGGGGCCACCCAGGTCGACATGCCTTCGTACCATGCGTGGCAGCATCGAACCGAAGCGGTGCGCTGCGCCGACCTGCAAACCTGGACGGCGCCGCTGCGCCCGCTGCACGATGCCGTGGCCATGGCGCTGCGCCTGTTGCGCGAATCGGGCCGGCGTTCCGAAATCGTGGCCGAACAGGGCGGATACCAGCAAATGCTGGCGGGCAAGCTGTTCCAGCTGCTGCGGGTCTGGATCGACCCGGCCCAGGGCGTCTTTCCTGAAATCAGCGCTAACAAATACATGATCTGGATACGCTTCTCGGCCCAGGACGGCGACGCCAAGCCCCAGCAGGTGGCGCGCAACATCGATTTCCAGATGTCTCTGTGCAGTTCCTGATGCCGGCCAGGCAGGGCCGGGCGGTTTCCGTCTGATTCCTGTTGCGATGTATTTCTGGGCCAGGCGTCCGCCGCCGTAAACGGACGCAGTTGGGGGACAATAGCGGCTCCCGCTGTCCGCGTCCCATATTCCATGCCCGAACGCCAATCCGCTACGCCGACACCCCGCCGCAAACGCCGCCTGGCCGCCATCGTTCTGTTGTTGCTGGCCGCCGCGGTGGCGGCATGGCTGCTGTTCAAGCCCGGCGGTTCCCAGCAGGCCGCCAATCGCGGCGGCCGAGGCTTCGGCGGGGCGGCCGCGATGAACATGCCGGTGCCCGTGCGGGTGGCCGAGGCCGGCACCCAGGACATCAACATCGTGCTGCGCGCCCTGGGCACCGTCACGGCCTACAACACCGTCACGGTGCGCAGCCGGGTCGACGGCGAGCTGGTGCGGGTGGCGTTCGCCGAAGGCCAGCGCGTCAAGGCCGGCGATCTGCTGGCGCAGATCGATCCGCGCCCGTTCGAAGTGGCGCTGGCGCAGGCGCAGGGCCAGCAACAGCAGAACCAGGCCTTGCTGGCCAATGCGCGGCGCGACCTGCAACGCTACCAGACGCTGTTCAAACAGGATTCCATCGCACGCCAGCAGCTCGACACCCAGGCCGCGCTGGTGCGCCAATATGAAGGTACCCAGAAAATCGACCAGGCCGCGGTCGACGATGCCAAGCTGCAGCTGAGCTACACGCGCATTACGGCGCCCATCGACGGGCGGCTGGGCTTGCGCAGGGTCGATCCGGGCAACCTGGTGTCTGCCGGCGACACCGACGGCCTGGTGGTCATTACGCAAACCCAGCCCATCGCGGTGGTGTTCTCGCTGCCCGAGACCCAGCTGCCCGAAGTGCTGGAACAGGTGCGCGCCGGCCGCACCCTGACCGTGCAGGCCTACGACCGCGCCGACACCCAGGCCATTGCGAGCGGCCAGCTCGAAACCATCGACAACCAGATCGACGTGGCCACCGGAACCGTGAAACTCAAGGCGCGCTTCGACAACGCCGACGAAATGCTGTTTCCCAATCAGTTCGTCAACGTGCACCTGCTGGTGCAGACGCGCCCCGACACCACCGTCATTCCCACCGCGGCCGTGCAGCAAGGTTCGGCCGGCGCTTTCGTGTTCCTGCTGCGCCAGGACAGCACCGTGGAGGTGCGGCAGGTGAAGCTGGGCGCCATCAACGGCGACCGTGTCGCCGTAAATGAAGGCCTCGCGCCCGGCGACCGTGTGGTGGTCGAAGGCACCGACCGCCTGCGCACCGGCGCCAAGGTGAACGTCGTCACCGGCGATGCCGCGATTCCGGCAACGCCCGGCGAAGCGCTGGGCGCCGGCCAATCTGCCCCGAAGGCGCCGTGAGCCCGTCACGCCTGTTCATCCTGCGGCCGGTCGCCACCACGCTGTCGATGGTGGCGATCCTGATCGCCGGGTTCATTGCCTACCGCCTGCTGCCGGTGTCGGCGCTGCCCGAAGTCGACTATCCCACCATCCAGGTGGTGACGCTGTATCCGGGCGCCAGCCCCGACGTCATGACCTCGCTGGTCACCTCGCCGCTCGAGCGCCAGTTCGGCCAGATGCCGGGGCTGAACCAGATGTCGTCCACCAGTTCGGGCGGCGCCTCGGTGATCACGCTGCAGTTCAGCCTCGATTTGTCGCTAGACGTGGCCGAGCAGGAAGTGCAGGCCGCCATCAATGCCGCCTCGAACCTGTTGCCCAGCGACCTGCCGGTGCCGCCCATCTACAACAAGGTCAACCCCGCGGACGCGCCGGTGCTGACGCTGGCCATCAGTTCGCCCACCATGCCGCTGCCGCAAGTGCGCGACCTGGTCGACACCCGCATGGCGCAGAAGCTGTCGCAGGTGCCGGGCGTGGGGCTGGTGGGCGTGGCGGGCGGCCAGCGGCCGGCCGTGCGCATCCAGGTGAACCCGCGCGCGCTGGCGGCGGCCGGCATGTCGCTGGCCGATCTGCGCACCGCGGTGGTGGGCGCCAACGTCAACCAGCCCAAGGGCAACCTCGACGGCCCCGAGCGCTCGACCACCATTGACGCCAACGACCAGCTAAAGTCGCCCACCGACTACAACGACCTCATCATTGCCTATCGCAACAACGCGCCGCTGCGCCTGTCCGATGTGGCCACCGCCGTGCAGGGCGCCGAAGACGTGCGGCAGGCGGCCTGGGCGGGCGGCCAGCCCGCCATCTTGCTGAACGTGCAGCGCCAGCCCGGCGCCAACGTCATCGACGTGGTCGACCGCATACGGGCCATGCTGCCGCAGGCGCAAGCGGCGCTGCCCGCCACGCTGGACGTCAGCATCGTGTCCGACCGCACGCAGACCATCCGCGCCTCGGTGTCCGACGTGCAATTCGAGATGATGCTGGCGGTGGCCCTGGTGGTCATGGTGACCTTCCTGTTCCTGCGCAGCCTGACCGCCACGTTCATTCCCAGCGTGGTGGTGCCGCTGTCTCTGGTGGGCACCTTCGGCATCATGTACCTGGCGGGCTTCAGCATCAACAACCTGACGCTCATGGCGCTGACCATCGCCACCGGTTTCGTGGTGGACGACGCCATCGTCATGATCGAAAACATCGCGCGCCACCTCGAACAGGGCGAAACTCCCATGCAGGCCGCGCTCAAGGGGGCGGCGCAGATTGGCTTCACGCTTATCTCGCTTACTTTCTCGCTCATCGCCGTGCTGATTCCGCTGCTCTTCATGACCGAAGTGGTGGGGCGGCTGTTCCGCGAGTTCGCCATTACGCTGGCCGTGGCCATCCTGATTTCGCTGGTCGTGTCGCTGACGCTCACGCCCATGATGTGCGCGCGCCTGCTGCGGCCCGAATCCGAGCAGCGCCACGGGCGTTTCCACCAGGCCACGGGCGCCTTCATCGACCGCACCATTGCCCACTACGACCGCATGCTGCAGTGGGTGCTGGCGCACCAGCGGCTGACCCTGCTGGTGGCGCTGGGCACCTTCGTGCTGACGGCGCTGCTGTATATCGCCATTCCCAAGGGCTTTTTCCCGCAGCAGGACACCGGCATGATCCAGGCCATTACCCAGGCCCCGGCCTCGGTGTCGTTCCCGGCCATGGCGCAGCGCCAGCAGGAAGCCGCGCGCATCGTGCTGCAAGACCCCGACGTCGAATCGGTGTCGTCGTTCATTGGCGTGGACGGCACCAATGCCACCTTGAACACCGGCCGCATGCAGATCGCCCTGAAGCCGCACGGCGCGCGCGACGGCGACCTGGCCGAGGTCACGCAGCGCCTGCAGCAGGCGCTGGACGCCCAGCAGGGCCTGAAGGTGTACATGCAGCCGGTGCAGGATCTCACCATCGAAGACCGCGTCAGCCGCACGCAGTACCAGATGACCTTGTCCAACCCCGACATCGCCGTGCTGGCCGAGTGGGCGCCGAAGCTGGTCGAGCGCCTGTCGCAACTGCCCGAGCTTACCGACGTGGCCCACGACCTGCAGGACGACGGCCTGCAAACGTGGGTGGACATCGACCGTGACGCCGCCGCGCGCCTGGGCATTTCCACCTCGGCCATCGACGAGGCCCTGTACAACGCCTTTGGCCAACGGCTCATTTCCACCATTTTCACCCAGTCGAACCAGTATCGCGTGGTGCTGGAAGTGCTGCCGCAATTCCGCCAGTCGCCCGAGGCGCTGGGCCAGATTCACCTGGCCACCGAATCGGGCGCGCTGGTGCCGCTATCGGCCGTGGCGCATATCTCGCAGGGCCGCACCATGCTGGCCATCAACCGGCTCGACCAGTTCCCTATGACCACGGTGTCGTTCAACCTGGCGCCGGGCGCCTCGCTGTCGGCGGCGGTCGATGCCATCGCCGAGGCCGAGGCCGACATCGGCATGCCGGCCAGCATCGAAACCCGCTACCAGGGCGCCGCGCTGGCGTTCCAGAATTCCCTGTCGAGCACGCTGTGGCTGATCCTGGCGGCGGTGGTCACCATGTACATCGTGCTGGGCGTGCTGTACGAAAGCTACATTCACCCCGTCACCATCCTGTCCACCTTGCCGTCGGCGGCGGTGGGCGCGCTGCTGGCGCTGATGATCAGCGGCACCGAGCTCGACATGATCGGCATCATCGGCATCATCTTGCTGATCGGCATCGTCAAGAAGAACGCCATCATGATGATCGACTTCGCCCTCGAAGCCGAACGCAAGCGCGGGCTGGCGCCGCGCGCCGCCATCCATGAAGCCGCGCTGCTGCGCTTTCGGCCCATCTTGATGACCACGCTGGCGGCGCTGTTCGGCGCGCTGCCCCTGATGCTGTCCACCGGCACCGGCGCCGAACTGCGCCAGCCGCTGGGCCTGGTCATGGTGGGCGGCCTGCTGCTCAGCCAGGTGCTCACGCTGTTCACCACGCCGGTCATCTATCTGATGTTCGACCGCCTGGCGCGGCGCGGCCGCGCGCGGCCCGCGGCGGAGCAGCCATGATCCTGTCGGCGCCCTTCATCGTCCGCCCGGTCGCCACGGTACTGCTGTGCCTGGGGCTGGTGCTGGCGGGGGTGCTGTCGTTCCGCCTGCTGCCGGTGGCGCCGCTGCCGGAAGTGGACCTGCCCATTATTTCGGTCACCGCCAACCTGCCCGGCGCCAGCCCCGAGACCATGGCGTCCAGCGTGGCCACGCCGCTGGAGCGTTCGCTGGGCAGCATCGCGGGCGTTACCGAAATGACCTCGCGCAACTCGCAGGGCTCAACCCGCATCACGCTGCAGTTCGACCTCAGCCGCGACATCGACGGCGCGGCGCGCGACGTGCAGGCGGCCATCAACGCGGCGCGCTCGCTGCTGCCCACCGGGCTGCGCAGCAATCCCACGTATCACAAGGTCAATCCGTCGTCGGCGCCCATCATGGTGCTGGCGCTGACCTCCGACACGCTCAGCCAGGGCCGGCTGTACGACCTGGCCTCGACCATCGTGGCGCAGAAACTGGCGCAGGTGAATGGCGTGGGCGAGGTCACCGTTGGCGGCAGCTCGCTGCCGGCGGTGCGGGTAAACCTCATTCCCGGCGCGCTGTCCAGCCGCGGAGTATCGCTCGACGAAGTGCGCGCCACCCTCACCGAGGCCAACGCCAACCGGCCCAAGGGCGTTGTCGAGAACGACCGCTACCACTGGCAGATCATGGCCAGCGACCAGCTCGAGCGCGCCGAACAGTACCGGCCGCTGGTCGTGGCGTGGCGCAACGGCGCGGCCGTGCGGCTGTCGGACGTGGCCACGGTCGAGGATTCCGTCGAAGACCTGTTCCAGACCGGTTTCTACAACAACCGCCAGGCCATTTTGCTGATCCTGCGCCGCCAGGCCGACGCCAACATCATCGAAACTGTCGAAGCCATACGCGCGCAGCTGCCGCAGCTGGCGGCGCTGCTGCCGGGCGACGTGGACATGACCGTTGCGCAGGACCGCACGCCCAGCATCCGCGCCTCGCTGCACGAGGCCGAGCTGACGCTGGTGGTGGCCGTGGCGCTGGTAATGCTGGTGGTGCTGCTGTTCCTGCGGCACTGGCGCGCGGCGCTGATTCCCAGCGTGGCGGTGCCAGTATCGCTGGTGGGCACCTTCTGCATCATGTACTTGTGCGGCTACACGCTGAACACGATCTCGCTGATGGCGCTGATCGTGGCCACGGGGTTCGTGGTTGACGACGCCATCGTGGTGCTGGAGAACATCATGCGCCACATCGAGCAGGGCGCCTCGCCCATGCGGGCCGCGCTGCGCGGCTCGCGCGAGGTGGGCTTCACGGTGCTGTCGATGAGCCTGTCGCTGGTGGCGGTGTTCATTCCCATCCTGCTGATGGGCGGCGTTGTGGGGCGGCTGTTCCGCGAGTTTGCCGTGACGCTGTCGGCCGCCATCATGGTGTCGCTGGTCGTGTCGCTGACGCTGACGCCGATGATGTGCGCGCGCCTGCTGCGCACCCAGGACCACGGGCGCGCGCCGGGCCGGCTGTCGCGGGCCATAGGGCGCGGTTTCGACGCAGTGCTGGCGCACTACCGGCGCAGCCTGTCATGGGCGCTGGCGCATGGGCGCATCATGCTGCTGCTGCTGGCCGCGGCCATCGGCCTGAACGTGTACCTGTACGCGGTCGTGCCCAAGGGGTTTTTCCCGCAGCAGGACACCGGCCAGTTGCTGGGGTTCTTCCGGGTCGACCAGGGCACTTCGTTCCAGGCCACGGTGCCCAAGCTGGAATACTTCCGCAAGGTAATCCTGTCCGACCCGGCGGTGGCCAGCATTACCGTGCACGCAGGCGGGCGCGGCGGCAGCAACAGCAGCTTCATGTCGATCCAGCTCAAGCCCCAGGCCGAACGCAAGGCCAGCGCCAACGATGTGGTCAACCGGCTGCGCGGGCGCTTGCAGAACACCCCGGGCGCGCGCGTTTTCCTGGTGCCGCAGCAAGACATTTTCCTGGGCGGCGGGCAGGGCAGCGGCTCGTACGACTACACCCTGCTGGCCGGTGAACTGTCGCTGCTGCGCACCTGGATGCCCAAGGTGCAGCAGGCCATGGCGGCGCTGCCCGAGCTTACCGATGTGGACACCAGCGTCGAAGACAAGGGTCGCCAGGTCGAGCTGGTGATCGACCGCGAGGCCGCGACGCGCCTGGGCATCAGCATGTCCGACATTTCCGCGGTGCTGAACAATTCGTTCAGCCAGCGGCAGGTGTCCGTCATGTATGGCCCCTTGAACCAATACCACGTCGTCATGGGGGTCGACCAGCGTTTTGCCCAGGACGCCGAATCGCTCAAGCAGGTGCACGTCATTACCCAGGACGGTCAACGCGTGCCGCTGGCGGCCTTCGCGCATTTCGAGTCGGGCAACGCGCCGCTCAGCGTGCGGCACAACGGCCTGCTCGCGGCCGACGAAATTTCGTTCAACCTGGCGCCGGGCGTGTCGCTGGACCAGGCCATCCGCGCCATAGATGCCGCCGTGGCGCGCATCGGGCTGCCATCCGACCAGATCCAGGCTGGCTTCCTGGGCACGGCGGCGGCCCAGCAAGAGGTACAAAGCCAGCAGCCCTGGCTGATTCTGGGCGCGCTGGTCACCATGTACATCGTGCTGGGCATCCTGTACGAAAACCTGGTGCATCCGCTCACGATTCTGTCGACCCTGCCGTCGGCGGGCATCGGCGCGCTGCTGGCGCTGATGCTGGTGGGCAGCGAGTTCACCATCATTGCTCTGATCGGCGTGTTCCTGCTGATCGGCATCGTGAAGAAGAATGCCATCATGATGGTCGACTTCGCGCTCGACGCCGAGCGGCGGCGCGGCCTGTCGCCGCGCGACGCCATCTTCGAGGCCTGCCTGACGCGGTTCCGTCCCATCATGATGACCACGCTGGCGGCCATTTTCGGCGCGCTGCCCCTGGTGCTGGCCACCGGCGCCGGCGTCGAGATGCGCCAGCCGCTGGGCGTCACCATCGTCGGCGGCCTGATCCTCAGCCAGATTCTTACGCTGTACACCACGCCGGTCGTGTACTTGTACCTGGATCGCTTCCGCCTGTGGGCGCGGCGCCGCCGCGGCGCGCACGGCGCGGCCGATCCGCAACCTGATGTAGAACGCCCATGAGCCGCGCATCCTCATCGCTCTTCTTTTTTCCAGCCGCGCGCGCGTCGCGCGGGGCGGCTGCCGCGCTGTGCTGCGCGCTGCTGTCGGCCTGCGCGGTGGGCCCCGATTACCAGCGGCCCGCAATCGACCTGGGCGACTCGTACAAAGAAGCGCAGGCCGAGGGCTGGAAGCCCGCGCAGCCGCGCGACGCGGCCGAACGCGGCGCCTGGTGGCGGGTATACGGCGACGCCACGCTCGACGGCCTGATGGCGCAGCTGAACGCCGCCAACCTGAGCATTGCCCAGGCCGAGGCCAATTACCGCCAGGCGCAGGCGCTGGTGCAGGGCGCGCGCGCCGGGTTCTTTCCCACGGTGGGCGCCGATGCCGGCGTCACGCGCGCGGGCGGCGGCGGCAGCGTGTCGGGCGCCGGCGTCAGCAATCAGTACAGCCTGGGCGGCACGGCCAGCTGGGAACTCGACCTGTGGGGCCGCGTGCGCCGCGATGTCGAGGCCAGCCGCGCCGAAGCCCAGGCCAGCCTGGGCGACCTGGCCAATGCGCGCCTAAGCGCGCAGTCGGCGCTGGCGCAAGACTATTTCCAGCTGCGCATACTCGACGAGCAGAAGCGCCTGCTGGAGTCCACGGTGCAGGCCTACGAGCGTTCGTTGCAACTGACGCAGAACCGCTACCAGGCCGGCGTGGCAGGCCGCGGCGATGTGTCGGTGGCGCTGGCCCAGCTGGAAAGCGCCCGCGCCCAGCTGGTCGACCTGGAATGGCAGCGCGGCCAGTTCGAGCACGCCATCGCGGTGCTGGTGGGGCTGGCCCCGTCGCGTTTCGCGCTGCCCCCGCAGCCCTTCGCCCAGGCCGTCCCGCAGATTCCTGCCGGCGTGCCGTCCGAGCTGCTTGAACGCCGTCCCGACGTGGCGTCGGCCGAGCGCCGCGCGGCGGCGGCCAACGCGCAGATCGGCGTGGCGCAGGCGGCCTGGTTTCCCGACCTGGTGCTGAGCGCCAACGGCGGTTTTCGCAGCGGCGAGTTCGCGCAATGGTTGACCGCGCCGGCGCGGTTCTGGTCGCTGGGCCCCGCATTGGCGCTGACGCTGTTCGACGGCGGCGCGCGCCAGGCGCAGCTGGACCAGGCGCGCGCCGCCTACGATGCCCAGGCTGCGCTGTACCGGCAGACCGTGCTGGGCGCGCTGCGCGAGGTTGAAGACTACCTGATCCAGCTGCGCGTGCTGGAGCAAGAGCAGGTGGTGCAGCGGCGCGCGCTGGACGCCACGCGCGAGTCGCTGCGCCTGGCGCGCAACCAGTACCAGGCGGGGCTGATCGGCTATCTCGACGTGGCGGTGCTGGAAACCAGCGCGCTGACCAGCGAGCGCAACGCGATCACCCTGGTGGGCAATCGCCTGGCGGCCAGCGTGCAGTTGATTGCCGCGCTGGGCGGCGGCTGGGAGGGACTGGATGCGGAGCAGGCCGGAGCCGGCGGCGATGCCGGCGCCGACGATTCCTCGGGTTCCTGATTCCCCGCGGCGGCGCGCCCGGTAACGGCGCGGAACGGGCCGGGGGCGCTTTCTGGAGGCCCGGATCGGAAGGGCCGGATCGGCCTCAGATCAGGGCGCGAATACCGGCGATGCCATGCGCGCCGTGCTGGCGGGCCTCGGCCAGCGTGGCGGCGGACTGGCCGCCCAGCGCCAGCACCGGCAGCCCCGCGTCGCGCGTGCCCGCCACGAAGCCCTGCCAGCCCATGCCCGGCGTGTCCGGGTGCGATGGCGTTTCAGCCACTGGCCCCAGCACCGCGAAATCGGCGCCCAGCTCGCGCGCATGCACAACCTGGGCATGGTCGTGCGTGGACACGCCCACCAGCGCATCCGCCGGCAGTTCCGGGCGCGCCTGCAGCAGCGCCGCGTCGGCCCAGCGCAGGTGCACGCCGTCGGCCTGGCGCCACCAGCTGGCCGGGTGGACGCTATTGACCAGCACGCGCGCGCCGGCGGCGCGGCAAAGCTTCAGCACGGCCTGCAAGGCGTCGCGCAGCGACGTGGCCCCCGGGCCGTCGGGCCAGCCGGGCTCACGCAATTGCACCAGTTTCAGGCCCCGCGCCAGCGCGCGCTCGAGGCGTTCAAGGAAGTCTGGCAGGCCGGCGCGCCCGCCAATGGCCGATATGCCGTAAGCGTCGGGCAACTGCAGCCAGCGCAGCGGGGGCAGGGTGGCCGGCAGCAGGTCGCCCACCTCGCCGGCACGGGCCGGGTCCACCCATTGCAACTGCTGGTTCTCCAGCCCGCGCGGTTCGCCTTGCCAGCCGGTGACCTGGCAGAAAGCCAGCCGGACGGTGGTGTGCGGGTAGACGTGCACATAGGTGACCCAGGGCACCGCCTGGGTGACTTCGATGCCGAGTTCTTCGCGCAGTTCGCGCGCCAGGGCCTGCAGCACGGTTTCGCCGGGTTCCAGCTTGCCGCCCGGCAGTTCCCACCAGCCCGCCCAGGGTTTGCCTTCGGGGCGCTGCCCCAGCAATAGCTGGCCATCGGGGCGCAGGATCAGGCCGGCGGCGACGTCGACAATGCGCTCAGACATGGCGCGCCGCCCAGTCGCGCGCGAACTGGTAGGCCACGCGGCCCGAACGCGAGCCGCGCTCCAGCGCCCATTGCAGGGCTTCGGCGCGGCAGGCTTCGATTTGCTCGGCCGGGCAGTCGAGCTCGCGCAGCCAATGGTGCACGATGTCGAGATAGTCGTCTTGCTTGAACGGATGGAACGACAGCCACAAGCCGAACCGCTCGGACAACGAGATTTTTTCCTCGACCGTTTCACCGGGGTGGATCTCGCCGTCGGGCTGGTGTCTGGCCTGCAGGTTCTCGCTCATGTATTCCGGCATCAGGTGGCGCCGGTTCGAGGTGGCGTAGATGAGCACATTGTCGCCCGAGGCCGACACCGAGCCGTCGAGCACGGATTTCAGCGCCTTGTAGCCGGCCTCGCCTTCTTCGAATGACAGGTCGTCGCAGAACACGATGTAGCGTTCCGGCCGGGCGGCCACCAGTTCGACGATGTCGGGCAGGTCGCCCAGGTCGGATTTGTCGACCTCGATCAGCCGCAGCCCGCGGTCGCCGTAGGCGGCCAGCATGGCTTTGACCAGCGAGCTTTTGCCGGTGCCGCGCGCGCCGGTCATCAGCACGTTGTTGGCGGGCTTTTTCTGCAGGAACTGCAGCGTGTTGCGGTCGATGATGCCTTTCTGGCGCTCGATGTGCTGCAGGTCGGCCAGGTCGATGCGCGCCACGTGGCGCACAGCGTCCAGCCAGCCGCGCGCGCCGCGCTTGCGCCAGCGGTAGGCGTGGGCGGACCAGTCGATTTCCGGAGGCGCGGCCGGCAGCCAGGCTTCCAGTTGGGCCAGCACGCGTTCGGCGCGTTCGATCAGGACAGAGAAGTCGGAAGAAGTCACGTCGGTTTCCGGGGTGCGGTGGGTTCAGGAACGATAGTCGGCGTTGATGCTGACGTAGTCGTGCGAGAAGTCGCAGGTGTAGACGGTTTCGTTGGCCTGGCCGCGCGCCAGCGCGATGCGCACGCCGATCTCGGGCTGCTTCATGACGCGCTGGCCGTCGGCCTCCTGGTAGTCGGGATTGCGGCCGCCGTCGCACGCCACCAGCACGTCGTCCAGCCACAGGCGCAGCTTGGAGACGTCGAGGTCGTCGATGCCGGCATAGCCGATGGCGGCCAGGATGCGGCCCAGGTTGGGGTCGGACGCGAAGAATGCGGTCTTGACCAGCGGCGAGTGAGCCACCGAATACGCCACTTTGAGGGCCTCTTCGGTGGTCAGGGCGTCTTCGACGCGGATGGTGATGAACTTGGTGGCGCCTTCGGCGTCGCGCACGATCTTGGTGGCCAGGTCCAGGGCGGCGGCGGCCAGCGCATCGCGCACGGCTGCGTAGTGCGGGTCGGATTCCGCGGCGATGTCGATGCCCGACTGGCCGGTGGCCGCGATGATGAACGAGTCGTTGGTGGAGGTATCGCCGTCAACGGTGATGCGGTTGAACGAGCGGTTGGCGATTTCCAGCGCCAGCTTGCGCAGCAGCGGCTGGGCGATGCCGGCGTCGGTGGCCAGGAAGCTCAGCATGGTGGCCATGTTGGGGCGGATCATGCCGGCGCCCTTGCTGATGCCGGTGAAGGTGACGGTTTTGCCGCCGATCTGCACGCGCCGCGAGTGGATCTTGGGCAGCGTGTCGGTGGTCATGATGCCGTGCGCGGCGTTGAACCACTGGTCGGCGCCCAGTGCGGCCAGGGCGGCGGGCAGGGCGGCGGTCAGGCGGTCGAGCGGCAGGGGCTCGAGGATGACGCCGGTGGAAAACGGCAGCACTTGCTGCGCCGGCACGCCCATCAGCTTGCCGAGGGCGACACAGGTATCCTGGGCTTTCTGCAGGCCTTCGGCGCCGGTGCCGGCGTTGGCGTTGCCGGTATTGATGACGAGCGCGCGAATCGGACCGCCGGCGGCCAGGTGGGCTTCGCACACCTGCACGGGAGCGGCGCGGAAACGGTTACGGGTGAAGACGCCGGCGACGTTGGTGCCGGGGGCCAGCTGGAATACCGTGAGATCGCGTCGGTTCGCTTTGCGGATTCCGGCTTCGGTAACACCGATTTCAACGCCGGCGACGGGGAAAATTTCGGACTCGGAGGGGATCTGCAGGTTAACGGCCATGACTTCGTCTCTGTGGCTGGGCGGGGGGCGCCATTGGGGGCGGGGAAAGTGCGTATTATCCCACTGCTGTGGGGGTGGGTTTTTGTTTGGGTTCTTCTGCCGCCTTGGCGTGGCGGGCCTGGATGCGCCCGAGCCCGACGCACGGGCGCCGCCCCGCCAGCCCGAACGCCGCGGCACGGCGCAAGAACCTAAGCTCTGCGCAAGCCGCCCAGCCCAGCCGCCAGACAGCACCTCATAGACTCGTCAGCGCCCGTGCCTGCGCGCCGCCACGACCTGCAGTTTCAACTCCCCCAGCGCCTGGTACAGGGCATCGCGCCCCGCCTCGGGCAGGTCGTTGAACATTGCCTTGACCCAGCTCTCGTGCGCCCGCGCCATGCGGTTGAACACGCGCCGCCCCTGCGGGGTCAGCTTCAGCACCGAACTGCGCCGGTCGGTCTCCATCTTGGTGCGCATCACCAGGCCTTCTTTTTCGAGCTGGTCGGTAATGCCCGTGATGTTGCCGTTGGTGACCATCATGCGGCGCGACAGCTCGCCCATTTTCATGCCCTTCGGCGCGCGCTGCAGTTGCGCCATCAGGTCGAAGCGGGGCAGGGTGGTGTCGAATTCCGTGCGCAGACGGCCGCGGATTTCGGACTCGATCAGATTGCAGCAGGTCAGCATGCGCAGCCACAGACGCAGCGCGTGGTGGTCGTCGGGCGCGGCGCGCGTTTCGAGGTCGGGAGCGTCGATCATGGCTTCAGCGAGTAGGGCGGCCGCTGGCGGGCAGGCCCATTTGGTCGAAGATGGCGCGCGTCAGCGGGCTGGCGGGATCGTTCAGCGTGAGCACGATGTCGAAATGATTGGCGTGCGGCATGGGCACGTAGCGGGCCTGCCGGCCCCGCGCGCGCCAGCCCTGCAGGTAGTCGTCGGTCTGGCGCTTGAACTCGTCGGTTTCCGTGCCGCCGTAGCTGGCCAGAAGCGGGCATGCCGCGCCGGTGGGCAACAGCGCCGGGCTGTTGCGTTCGGCGTCGGCCGGGCTCAGGCGCATCCATTCGTTGATGTGCGTGTGCACCAGCGGACGCAGGTCGTACAGGCCCGACAGCGGCGCGGCGCCGGCGATCACATCGGCCGGCACGCCGTACTGCGCGTGCCAGCCGTCGGCCAGCAGCATGCCTACCAGATGGCCGCCCGCCGAACTGCCGCAGACGTGGATGCGGGCCGGGTCGCCGCCGTGGCGCGCGATATGCCGGTACACCCATGCCAGCGCGCGGCGGTTCTGGTCGACGATACGGTCCAGCGTGACGGCGGGCGCCAGCGAGTAGTTCACCGCCACCACCACCGCGCCGGCCTGTGTAAAGGCAGGCGCCATGCAGCAGGAATCGTCTTTGGACAGCAGCCGCCAGTAGCCGCCGTGGATGAACACGAACACCGGCGCGCCGGCCGCGGGCGTTGCCGCCTGCGAGGCCGGCGCAAAGATGTCGAGCAGTTCGTCCGGATGGTCGCCGTACGGCACGTTGGCAACGTGCGGCAGCGCGGCCCGCGCGGCCTGGCTTTGCGCCGTGTATTGGGCCAGGATGGGCTGGACGTCGGGCACGGTGGCGCGCGCGTTGTATTGCACGTCCAGCGCGGCGCGGTCGTATTGGCGGTATAGGGCGGGCATGGTGTGGCGTGGCGCGGGGCGAAGGCCCCTGGTAAAAACCCTAGGCTTGTCTTGCCGAATACTTTAAACCTAAACTATGCGGCACGCCAGCCCTTGCCGCATCGTCCGGGCGATGCCGGGCAGCCGATGGCAGAAGCATCCGAATTCGCAATATTCCATAAAAACGCCGCCCGCGCGGCATGCGCAAGGAGCACCAAGATGCGTTTACTGACTTCCCTGGTAGTGGCCGCCGCCCTGGCGCCCGCCCTGTCATCGGCCGACCCTATCAAGGTCGGTATCGCCAATGATATATCGGGTCCGTTCGCAGCGCTGGGCGCCGAAGCCCGCGACGGCTTCAACCTGGCCATCAAGCAGCTCGGCGGCAAGCTCGGCGGCCAGGAGGCCGAATTCATGCAGGCCGACATGGGCGGCAACCCCGACCAGGCGCGGCAGCTGGTCACGCGCTACATCCAGCGCGACAAGATCGACTTCTTCACCGGCCCCATCGGCTCGAACGTGGCGCTGGCCGTGGGGCCCGCGCTGTTCGCCGCCAAGGTGCCGTACCTGTCGAACAACCCCGGCCCCAGCCAGTACGCCGGCGAGCGTTGCAACCAGTACTGGTTCGGCACGTCGTACCAGAATGATGCCTTCCACGAGGCCGCCGGCAAGGTCGCGGCCGACCGGGGCTTCAAGAAAGTGCTGATCATGGCGCCCGACTATCCGGCCGGCAAAGATGCGCTTACCGGTTTCAAGCGCGGCTACAAGGCCGACGTCGCCGAAGAGGTCTACACCAAACTGGGGCAGATCGACTACGCCGCCGAGCTGGCGCAGATCCGCGCCGCCAAGCCCGATGCCGTGTTCATCTTCCTGCCGGGCGGCATGGGCATCAACTTCGTGAAGCAGTTCGTGTCCACCGGCCTGGCGCAAAGCGTCAAGCTCATCGGCCCGGGCTTCTCGGCCGACGAAGACGTGATCCAGGCCGTGGGCGAACCCATGCTGGGCATGTACAACACGGCCCAATGGGCGCATGACCTCGATGTGCCGCAGAACAAGCAGTTTGTCGAGGCCTTCCGCAAAGAGTACGGCGGGCGCTACCCGTCGGTATACGCTGCCCAGGCCTATGACGTGATCATGGCCATGGACGCCGCGGTCAAGCAGGCCGGCGGCAAGGCTTCCGACCGCGAGGCCATTGTGCAGGCGCTGGCCAAGGCCGACTTCCCCTCGGTGCGCGGCAAGTTCACCTACGGCAAGAACCACTACCCCATCCAGGCCTATTACCTGCGCGTCATCGAGAAAGACGGCGATGGCCGCATCACCAACAAGCTGGTAGGCAAGGTGTTCGACAGCTATCAAGACGTGTACGTGGGGCAGTGCAAGCTGTAGCCCCGCTACCCGGCCGCGGGGCGCCGCAAGGGCGCGCCCGCGGCAACGCCGCCGCCATGCGGATTTTCCTTTCTTGCGTGTAATGGGCCCTAGATGACGCTGGTCGTCGAGCAATTGCTGAATGGTCTGCAGTTCGGACTGATGCTGTTCCTGATCGCAGCCGGGTTGACCCTGGTGTTCGGCATCATGGACATCATGAACCTGGCGCATGGTTCGCTGTATATGGCGGGCGCCTACGTGGCCGCCGAAACCATGCAGCGCACCGGCTCGTTCGTGGCCGCGGTGCTGGTGGCGGCGCTGGCCACCGGCCTGGTGGGCGTCGTGCTGGAACTGGTGCTGGTGCGCCGGCTGGCGGTGCGCGACCACCTGGCGCAAGTGCTGGGCACTTACGCCATCATTCTTATCGCCAACGACCTCGTCAAGATGATCTGGGGGCCGGCGCCGGTCATGCTGAACCTGCCGGCCGCGTTGTCCGGCCCGGTGCGGCTGTTGCCCGACCTGATGTATCCCGCCTACCGGCTGGTGATCATCGCCTGTGGCCTGGCGGCGGCGGTGGGGCTGTACTGGTTCGTGACCCGCACGCGTGCCGGCGTGCTGGTGCGCGCCGGCGCGTCGAACCGCCAGATGGCCACCCTGATGGGCGTGCGCGTGCCGCTGCTGTTCCTGGGCGTGTTCGCGCTGGGCGCCATGCTGGCGGCGGTGGCCGGCGCCTTGCTGGGCCCCATTACCGCCGTGCAGATCGGCATGGGCGAGGAAATCCTGATCCTGGTGCTGGTGTGCATCGTCATCGGCGGCATCGGGTCGATCCGCGGCGCCTTCGTGGGTGCGCTGCTGGTGGGCATGGTGGACACCGCGGGGCGGGCCTTCCTGCCCATGCTGTTGCGCGAGGTGTTGCCGCCCGCCATGGCATCCAGCCTGGCCGCCACCCTGGCTGCCATTTCCATTTACCTGCTCATGGCCGGCGTGCTGGTGTTCCGGCCGGCGGGGCTGTTTCCGGCGCGTGGCTGAACGATGCGCAAATCCACCTTCTGGACCCTCGGGCTGGTGCTGGCGCTGGCGCTGTTTCCGTACGCCGCGGCGGCGCTCGGGCTGGACTTCTATGTATCGGTGGCGCGCCGCATGCTGATCTACGCCCTGGCGGCCACCAGCCTGAACCTGATCCTGGGCTATGGCGGCATGGTGGCGCTGGGGCACGCCGCCTTCTTCGGCGCGGGCGCCTACGTGGTGGGCATCCTGGACGCGTCGGGCATCCATGCGGCGCTGCTGGCCTGGCCCGCGGCGGCGGCGGTGGCGGCGTTGCTGGCGCTGCTGGTGGGCGCCGTGTCGCTGCGCACGCGCGGCGTGTACTTCATCATGATCACCCTGGCCTTCGCGCAGATGGTCTATTACCTGTTTATTTCGCTGCGCCAGTATGGCGGCGAAGACGGCCTGAACCTGTCCGGCTATTCGCTGCTGCCGGGCATCGACCTGGCCGACGGCACAAGCTTCTATTACCTGGTGCTGGCGCTGTTCGTGCTGCTGATGTGGCTGTTCGGCCGTCTGGTCGACTCGCGCTTCGGCGCGGCCCTGCAGGGCATCCGCGAAAACGAGTCGCGCATGGAGGCCCTGGGCTACCCGGTCTACCGCCTGAAGCTGACCGCCTTTGTGCTCAGCGGCGCGGCGGCCGGGCTGGCGGGCGCGCTGCTGGCCAATCACAACCTGTTCATCTCGCCCAGCCTGATGCACTGGACGCAATCGGCCAACCTGCTGGTCATGGTGCTGGTGGGTGGCATCGGCCTGCGCTATGGCGGGGTGGCGGGCGCGATGCTGATGCTGGCGCTCGAAGAGGTGCTGCGCATGTGGACCGAATACTGGCACCTGCCGCTGGGCATCCTGCTGCTGTGCGTCGTGTTCGGCGCGCCGCGCGGCGTGGCCGGCCTGGCGGGTCCCTGGTTCGCCGGCGCCGCGCGCGGGGGGCGGCCATGATCCGGCCTTGCCGCTTCCCACCGCATACCCGAATGACGCACGCGGAGGTGCGCCCATGACCGCGCATTCAACCGCCGCGGCGCCGGCCTTGCAGGCCGACGGGCTGGTGCGCCGCTTCGGCGCGCTGCTGGCCACCGACCATGTCTCGCTGACGCTGGCGCCGGGCGAAATCCATGCCCTGATCGGCCCCAACGGCGCGGGCAAGTCCACGCTGATTCACTTGCTGTCTGGCACGCTGGCCGCCGACGCGGGCAGGCTGGCGCTGGGCGGCGCCGACATCACCCGGCTGAATGCCCATCAGCGTGTGGCGGCCGGGCTGTCGCGCTCGTACCAGGTCACCAATATCTTCAAGTCGTTCAGCGTGCGCGACAACCTGCTGCTGGCGGCGCAGGCGCACGCCGGCAGCAGCTTCCGCTACTGGAAGCCGCGCGCGGCCGACACTGCGCTGCACGATACGGCGCATGCCCTGGCGCGCCAATGCGCCATTGACGCCGATTTGCTCGACCGCCCGGCCGGCACCTTGCCGCACGGCGAGCAGCGCAAGCTGGAGTTCGCCCTGGCGCTGGCGGCGCGGCCCAGCGTGCTGCTGCTGGACGAGCCCATGGCGGGCATGGGGCCCGACGAAACCCTGCGCCTGACCGACCTCATCGAATCGCTGCGCGGCCAGGCTGCTATGCTGCTGGTCGAGCACGACATGCAGGCGGTGTTCCGCCTGGCCGATCGCATTTCGGTGCTGGTGTACGGGCGCATCATCGCCACCGGCACACCGGCCGAAATTCGCGCCAACCCTGAGGTGCGCCGCGCCTATCTGGGCGAAGACGAGGTCGCCATGGAGTCCGCGATATGTTGAGCATGCAGGGCGTGCATAGTGGGTATGGCGCCAGCCAGGTGCTGTTCGGCGTCGACCTGGAGGTCGGCGCCGGCCAGGTGGTAAGCCTGCTGGGCCGCAACGGCATGGGCAAGACCACGCTGCTGCGCACGCTGTTCGGCCAGTTGCCGCTGCGCGAGGGTGTCATCCGCTTTGCCGGGCAGGACATTGGCGGCTGGACACCCGACCGCATCGCGCGCGCCGGGCTGGCCATCGTGCCCGAGGGGCGGCAGTGCTTTCCCAACCTGACCGTGCGCGAGCACCTGACGGCCTTCACCGCCGCCCGCAACCCCGACATTGCGCGGCCCTGGACAGTGGAGCGCGTGCTGGAACTGTTTCCCCGCCTGGGCGAACGCGCCCGCAATCTGGGCAACCAGCTGTCGGGCGGCGAGCAGCAGATGCTGGCCATTGGCCGTGCGTTGGTGACCAATCCGCGGCTGCTGGTGCTGGACGAAGCCACCGAAGGCCTGGCGCCCCTGGTGCGCGAAGAAATCTGGTCGTGCCTGGCTACGCTGCGCGCGGCGGGGCAGACCATCCTGGTCATCGACAAATATGTCGAACGCCTGTTGGCCCTGGCCGACCGCCATGTCATTCTCGAACGCGGCCGGGCCGTCTGGAGCGGCGATTCCGCCGCGCTGGACGCCGATCGCGGGCTGTGGGAACGCTATCTGGGGGTGTAGCCCGTACAGCGGCGCTGGGCGATTCCGGCCAGGCCCGCGACGCCAGGCGCCGGATTCGCGTCGGCGGGCCGGATGCCGCGGTATTGCGGCGGTGTGGGCGCGCTTCGGTGTCTGACACCCTACGGGAGTCAGACACCTGGCAGTCATGCTTCGGCGTGCTTAAAAACCGCACGCCTTATCGCAGCGATTACGCGTTACCCGCTTGACTGCCAAGACGGTATCCGCGGAGTCAAATACCTGGCAGTTGTTGCGGAGTCAAACACCTGGCGGTTGTTGCGGAGTCAGCCACCTGGCGGGCTGCTGCGGAGTCAGATACCTGACGCTTGCGGTGGAGTGAGGCACTCGGCTGTTCCTGAGCAGGTGTCTGACTCCCGTAGGGTGTCAGACACCGAAGCCGGCAACCATTGCCCGCGTCGCCACGGCGATACGCGCCCGCACCGCCTCGAAACCTGGCGCCCACCCGCATCTGTTTGTTTTTCTCCCCCGGTAAATCCGCATTTCTTGCATGCCCCCGGCTTGCGGTATATAGTTGAAACCTAAACTAATTGGACGGCCGGCGCGTTGCGCCGGCGCCCCGGTTTCACGGAGCCTGTTGCGCTATGAAAATCGTCTGCCTGGGAGGCGGCCCCGCCGGCCTGTATTTCGGCCTGCTGATGAAGCTGCAGGACCCCGCCAACGAAGTCACCGTCATCGAGCGCAACCGGCCGTACGACACTTTCGGCTGGGGCGTCGTGTTTTCGGACGCCACAATGGACAACCTGCGCCAGGCCGATCCGGTGTCGGCCCAGACCATCGGCGATGCCTTCAACCACTGGGACGACATCGACATCCATTTCAAGGGCCGCAGCGTGCGCACCCACGGCCACGGCTTTATCGGCATCGGCCGCAAGAAGCTGCTGAACATCCTGCAGGCCCGCTGCGAAGAGGTCGGCGTGAAGCTGGTGTTCGAGACTTTCGTGCAAGACGACCAGGCGGCCGCGCTGCAGTACGACGCCGACCTGGTCATCGCATCCGATGGCATCAACAGCCAGGTGCGCACGCGCTATGCCGACACCTTCCGGCCCGACATCGACACGCGGCGCTGCAGGTTCGTGTGGCTAGGCACGACGAAGGTGTTCGACGCCTTCACCTTCGCCTTCGTGCAGACCGAGCACGGCTGGTTCCAGGCGCACGCCTACCGCTTCCAGGACGGCCTGTCGACCTTCATTGTGGAAACGCCCGAAGAAACCTGGCAGGCCGCCGGCATCGGCGCCATGAGCCAGGAAGAGGGCATTGCCTATTGCGAACAGCTGTTCGCGCCCTGGCTGGACGGCCACAAACTCATCAGCAACGCCACGCACCTGCGCGGGGCGGCCATCTGGATTCGCTTCCCGCGCGTCATCTGCGACACCTGGGTGCACTGGAACACGCTGCAAACGCCGCGTGGTCCGCGCCGCGTGCCGGTGGTGCTGATGGGCGACGCGGCGCACACCGCGCACTTCTCGGTGGGTTCGGGCACCAAGCTGGCCTTGGAAGACGCCATCGAGCTGGCCCGCTGCCTGGGCGGCGCCGAAGGCGGGTTGGAGCAGGGCCTGCGGCACTACCAGGACGTGCGCAGTGTCGAGGTGCTGAAAATCCAGAACGCCGCCCGCAATTCCACCGAGTGGTTCGAGAATGTGCAACGCTATGCCGGGCTGGAGCCGGAACAGTTCGCCTACTCGCTGCTGACCCGTTCGCAGCGCATCTCCCACGAAAACCTGCGCGTGCGCGACGCCGGCTGGCTGGAAGGCTACGAGCGCTGGTTGGCCGCGCGGGCCGGGGGCGCGGCTGCCGGCGCGCGGCCGCCCCTGCCCATGCTGACGCCTTATCGTGCGCGCGGCGTCGAGCTGAAGAACCGCATCGTGGTGTCGCCCATGGCCATGTACTCGTGCGTGGACGGGGTACCCGGCGACTTCCATCTGGTGCACCTGGGCGCGCGGGCGCTGGGTGGCGCCGGCCTGGTCATGGTCGAAATGACCTGCCCCTCGCCCGAGGCGCGCATCACCCCGGGCTGCCCGGGGCTGTGGAACGACCGGCAGGCCGACGCCTTCGCCCGCATCGTCGATTTCGTGCATGCCAACAGCGAGGCGCGCATTGGCATCCAGCTGGGGCACGCCGGCCGCAAAGGTTCTACCCAGCTGGGCTGGCAGAAAATGGATTACCCGCTGGCCGAAGGCAACTGGCCGCTTCTGTCGGCTTCGGCCCTGCCTTACCTGCCGGGTGTTTCGCAGGTGCCGCGCGCCATGGACCGCGCCGACATGGATCGCGTGCGCGACGACTTCGCGGCCGCCGCGCGGCGCGCCGCGCAGGCCGGGTTCGACTGGCTGGAACTGCACTGCGCGCACGGCTACCTGTTGTCCAGCTTCATTTCGCCGCTGACCAACCGGCGCGACGACGAGTACGGCGGCAGCCTGGACAACCGCCTGCGTTATCCGCTGGAAGTGTTTCGCGCGATGCGTGAAGCGTGGCCGCAAGACCGGCCCATGTCGGTGCGCATTTCGGCGCACGACTGGGTCGAGGGCGGCATCACGGCCGACGACGCCGTCGAAATCGCGCGCCGCTTCAAAGACGCGGGCGCCGACATGATCGACTGCTCGTCGGGCCAGGTCAGCCCCGACCAGCGCCCCGTCTATGGCCGCATGTACCAGACGCCGTTCGCCGACCGCGTGCGCAACGAAGCCGGCATTGCCACCATCGCGGTGGGCGCCATTTTCGAGGCCGACCATGCCAACGGCATCATCGCATCCGGCCGCGCCGATCTGTGCGCGCTGGCGCGGCCGCACCTGGCCGACGCTTCCTGGACACTGCGCGAGGCGGCCCGGGTAGGCTATTGCGACACCACCTGGCCGCGTCAGTACGCCGCTGGCAAGCGGCAGCTGGAAACCAATTTCGAACGCGCCGCGATGCTGGCGCAACAGGACGCCAAATGAACGCATCCGAACGTCCGCTGGAAGGGCGGCACGCGCTGGTCACGGGCGGGGCCCGCGGTATCGGGCTGGCCTGCGCCCAGGCCCTGCTGCAGCGCGGCGCCGCCGTGACGCTGCTGGGCCGCGACCGCGCCGCGCTCGATGCGGCCACCGCCGCGTTGGGCCGGCTGGGCGCCGTGCGCGCCGTGGCGGCCGACGTGGCCGACCAGGCCTCGGTGCACGCCGCGTTCGAACAGGCCGCGCAAGACGGCGGCGCGGTGGACATCCTGGTCAACAACGCCGGCCAGGCGGCCAGCCAGCGTTTCGAGCGTACCGACGCCGCGCTGTGGCAGGCCATGCTGGCCGTCAACCTGACCGGCACTTACCACTGCATCCAGGCCGCGCTGCCGGGCATGCTGGCCGCCGGCTGGGGGCGCGTCGTCAACGTGGCCAGCACCGCCGGGCTGATCGGCTATGCATACGTCAGCGCCTATTGTGCGGCCAAGCATGGCGTGGTGGGCCTGACCCGGGCGCTGGCGCTGGAAGTGGCGCGCAAAGGCGTGACCGTGAATGCGGTCTGTCCGGGTTTCACCGAAACCGACATCGTGCGCGGCGCGGTCGACAACATCATGCAGAAAACCGGCCGCACGGCCAGCGAAGCCCGCGCCGAACTGGCCGCCCGCAATCCGCAGGGGCGGCTGGTGCAACCCGTAGAGGTGGCCGAAGCCGTTGCCTGGCTGGCCCTGCCGGCCTCGGCGTCGATCAATGGCCAGGCCATCGCCGTGGACGGCGGTGAAGTCATGCCCGGCTGAGCCCTACCCAGGAGACCCCATGAACAGCGCCTCCCCCGAGCACACCATGAAGCACCACCGGCGCCCGTACGCCGGCTACGCCGCCCGCACCTTCCTGTGGCAGGTGTCGGCCGACGGCAAGGTGGCCACTATTACGCTCAACCGCCCCGAACGCAAGAACCCGCTGACGTTCGACTCGTATGCCGAACTGCGCGATCTGTTCCGCGGGCTGGTGTATGCCACCGACATCAAGGTGGTGGTGGTTACCGGCGCGGGCGGCAATTTCTGCTCGGGCGGCGACGTGCACGAGATCATCGGCCCGCTGACCCGCATGAGCATGCCCGAGCTGCTGGATTTCACCCGCATGACTGGCGACCTGGTCAAGGCCATGCGCGCCTGCCCGCAGCCCATTGTGGCGGCGGTCGATGGCGTGTGCGCTGGCGCCGGCGCCATGATGGCGCTGGCGTCCGACCTGCGGCTAGGCACGCCGGCGGCGCGCACGGCCTTCCTGTTCACCCGGGTGGGGCTGGCGGGCGCCGACATGGGCGCCTGCACCCTGCTGCCGCGCGTGGTCGGGCAAGGCAGGGCGTCGGAGCTGCTGTACACGGGCCGTGCCATGAGCGCCGACGAAGGCGCGCAGTGGGGGTTTTTCAACAGCCTGCATGACAGCGCCGGGTTGCTGGACGCCGCCCAGGCCCTGGCCGCGCAGCTGGCGGCCGGCCCGACTTTCGCGCACGGAATCACCAAGAAGCTGCTGCACCAGGAATGGAACATGGGCGTTGACGAAGCCATCGAGGCCGAGGCCGAGGCGCAGGCCATCTGCATGCAGACGCGCGACTTCCGCCGCGCCTACGAGGCGTTCGTGGCCAAGCGCAAACCGGTGTTCGAAGGAGACTGAGTTGGCAGACACCACATGGCTGGACTGGCCGTTTTTCGACGATCGCCATCGCGCCTTGGCGGGCGAGCTCGAGGCGTGGTGCGTCGATGCGCTGGCCGGCATCGATCATCACGATACGGACGCGGCTTGCCGCAAACTGGTGGCATCGCTGGGCGACGCAGGGTGGCTGCGCTATTGCGTGCCGGCCGGGCCCGATGGGGCCTGGGGCGGCGCGCTGCCCCAGGTCGATTCGCGCATGGTGTGCATCTTGCGCGAGACCCTGGCGCGGCACGACGGCCTGGCCGATTTCGCGCTGGCCATGCAAGGCCTGGGCAGCGGCGCCATTGCGCTGATGGGCTCCGACGCGCTGCGCTGCAAGTACCTGCCGCGCGTGGCGGCCGGCCAGGCCATCGCGGCTTTTGCCTTGTCCGAACCCGATGCGGGTTCAGACGTCGCGGCCTTGTCGTGCAGCGCGCGCGCCGACGGCGACCACTACGTGCTCGACGGCGCCAAGACCTGGATATCCAACGGCGGCATCGCCGACTTCTACTGCGTGTTCGCCCGCACCGGCGAAGCCCCGGGCGCGCGCGGCATCAGCGCGTTCGTGGTCGAGGCCGGCACGCCAGGCCTGGACATCGCCGAGCGCATCGATGTAATGGCGCCGCATCCGCTGGCCACGCTGGCGTTCGACAATTGCCGCATTCCCGCCAGCCAGCGGCTGGGCGAGCCGGGGCAGGGCTTCAAGCTGGCCATGATGACGCTGGACATCTTCCGCGCCTCGGTGGCGGCCGCCGCCTTGGGCTTTGCCCGGCGCGCGCTGGACGAGGCAGTGTCGCGCGCGCGCGGGCGCCGCATGTTCGGCCAGGCGCTGGCCGACTTGCAACTGACGCAGGCGGCGCTGGGCGACATGGCCACCGCCATCGACGCGGCGGCGCTGCTGACCTACCGCGCCGCCTGGCTGCGCGACGTGCAGGGCGTGCGCACCACGCGCGAGGCGGCCATGGCCAAGATGGCCGCCACGGAATCGGCGCAGGCCGTCATCGACCGGGCCCTGCAGATGTTCGGCGGCGCCGGCGTGGTGTCGGGCATGCCGGTGGAAAAACTCTACCGCGAGATCCGCGCGCTGCGCATCTACGAAGGCGCCACCGAAGTCCAGAAACTGATCATTGCCAGAGAGCTGCTGAAAGACTAGCAGGCAGCCGACCACCGCATTGCCAAGGGGAATTTCATGGAACGATCCGCCCACCTGGACACCTACGCCCGCGACCACCTGCCGCCCGCCGACGAATGGCCGGAATTTCTGCTCGACAGCCCCGACGTGGCCTATCCGGCGCGCATGAACTGCGCGGTGGAACTGGTCGACGCCATGGTCGCGCGCGGCCACGGCGAGCGCGTGGCGCTGCGCTGGCGCCGCGACGGCGCGGCGGCCACGCTGACCTACGCCGGCCTGCAGGCGCTGACCAACCGCATCGCCCGCGTGCTGGTCGAAGACATGGGGCTGGTGCCCGGCAACCGCGTGCTGCTGCGCGGACCCAACAACCCGATGATGGCCGCCGCGTGGCTGGCGGCCATCAAGGCGGGGCTGGTCACCGTGCCCACCATGCCGCTGCTGCGCGCCAAGGAACTCAAGCAGATCATCGCCAAGGCGCAGGTGTCGGCCATGCTGTGCGACGCCCAGTTGCGCACCGAGGCGCAGTACTGCATGCAGGCCGGGCACGAGCATTTCTGTCCCGAGCTGCGGCAGATCATGCTGTTCAACGACCCGGCGCCCGACGCGCTGGACTCGCTCGCGGCCGCCAAGCCCGACGACTTCGCCGCCTGCGACACCGCGGCCGACGATGTCTGCCTCATTGCCTTCACCAGCGGCACCACCGGGCTGCCCAAGGGCTGCATGCACTTTCACCGCGACGTGCTGGCGATGTGCGACCTGTTTCCGCGCCACGTTATCAAGCCCGGCCCCGACGACATCTTCTGCGGCACGCCGCCGCTGGCCTTTACCTTCGGGCTGGGCGGCTTGCTGTGCTTTCCGTTGCGCGTGGGCGCCAGTGCCGTGCTGGCCGAGAAACTTACACCCGACAGCCTGCTCGAACTGATCCAGGACTTCCGCGCCACCATCGTGTTCACGGCGCCCACGTTCTATCGCCAGATGGCGGCGCTTGCCGGCAAGTACGACATCGGCTCGCTGCAAAAAAGCGTGTCGGCCGGCGAGGCCCTGCCCGATGCCACGCGCCAGCTGTGGAAGCAGGCCACCGGCATCGAAATGATCGACGGCATCGGCGGCACCGAGATGATCCACGTCTTCGTGTCCAGCCCGCCCGAAGAGGTGCGTCCCGGCGCCATCGGCAAGGTGGTGCCGGGCTACGTAGCCTGCGTGGTCGACGAGAACATGCAGCCCGTGCCGAACGGCACGCCGGGCCGCCTGGCCATCAAAGGCCCTACCGGATGCCGCTATCTGGCCGACGAGCGCCAGCGCCGCTTCGTGCAGCAGGGCTGGAACCTGCCGGGCGACACCTTCGTGCAGGATGACGACGGCTATTTCTTCTACCAGGCGCGCAACGACGACATGATCGTTTCGGCCGGCTACAACATCGCCGGCCCGGAAGTCGAAGACGCGCTGCTGCGCCACGAGGCAGTGGCCGAGTGCGGCGTGGTGGGCGCGCCCGACGACGAGCGCGGCCAGCTGGTGAAGGCCTTCGTGGTGCTCAAGCCCGGCTTCGACGCCGGGCCCGAACTGGCGGCGGCGCTGCAGGCTTTCGTGAAGGCCTCGATCGCCCCGTACAAGTATCCGCGCGCGGTGGTGTTCGTCGATGCGCTGCCGCGCACCGAAACCGGCAAGCTGCAGCGCTTCGCGCTGCGCAAGATGGCCTGACCCCGCACGCTTATGACCGCCATGACAGCGCCTTTTGTCAGCGAAGTGGAAGTGCGTTTCCGGCATTGCGACCCCGCCGGCATCGTGTTCTATCCGCGTTATTTCGAGATGATCAATGACTTTGTCGAAGAATGGTTCGACAAAGGCATGGGCCTGCCTTTTCACTCCCTGCACGTCGACCGCCAGATCGGCACGCCGCTGGCGTCGGTGCAGTGCGATTTCACGGCGCCCAGCCGTTGGCACGAGAAGCTGCGGCAGGAACTTGCCGTGCGGCGCATCGGCGGGGCCTCGTTCGGCGCCGACGTGCGCTTCGTGGGCCCCGACGGCGCAACCCGGCTGAAGGCGGCGTTGACCATCGTGACGGTGAACTTGCGCACCATGCGCTCCACCGCCATTCCCGACGACCTGCGCCAGCGCATGCAGGCGTTTCTTATTACAGGATGATCCCATGAAGATTCTGCAACCGCCGGGCTGGATGCCGCCGCGCGGGTATTCGAACGGCGTGATGGCGCAGGTCGCGGTGGGCGACCGGCTGGTGTTCGTGGGCGGCCAGGTGGGCTGGAACGGCCAGCAGCAGTTCGAGACCGACGACTTTGCCGGCCAGGTGCGGCAGACGCTGGAGAACATCGTGACCATCCTGGCCGAAGGCGGCGGCCGGCCCGAGCACATCGTGCGCATGACCTGGTACGTGACCGACAAAGAAGAATACGTGGCCTCGTACCCCGAGATCGGCAAGCACTACCGCGAGGTGATCGGCCGCCATTTCCCGCCCATGACGGCGTTCCAGGTGGCGGGGCTGATCGAAAGCCGCGCCAAGGTCGAGATCGAGGTCACCGCGCTGATCCCGGCCTGATTCCCATCCCGGACCCAGGCCGGGGCTGGCGCCTCAGCCAATGACCAATTGCCCGGCTTCCAGGCGCGCCTTGCCGCCGGGCTGGTCTTCCAGCAGGGTGGTCACCTTCATGCCCACTTGCAGGGTCACGCCGCCGAAGTAGCGTTTGGCGGCGATGATCGTGGCCGTTTGCAGCGGCTCCAGCCGGCGCTCCAGCTCGGCTTCGTGCAGATCCAGATCCTGCAGGTCGGCGCACGCCTTCGCGTAGGTGTTGCGGGCCCGTTCGCCCACGTCGGCCGCGGCCTTTTCGGGGTGCATCTGCAGGAACATCAGCACCTTTTCCAGCTTGGCTTTTTCCTCGCCCAGCCGTGCGCGCGTGGCTTGCAGATCGGCGCGGCGAGCCTCGGCGTGCGGGTCCAGGCCAACGCGCACCACCGTGGGCACGGCGGCCATCGAACCCAGCGTGCCGGCACGCACCGAGTGCAGGGCGCATACTTCGCCGCCCGTGACCACGCCCTGCTGCGAGCCGGGCGGGCCCACCATCACGCTGTGGCCGGCCAGCACCTGGCTGTGGCGGATCTCGCGTTCGGCCACGACCTGCTGGCCGGCGCTGATCGCCGCATGCTCGATGAAGCGGGCCTTGACCGAACCTTCACACTGCACTTGCGCGGTGCGAGGGCCGGCGGTGTGGTCGCCCGGCGCGGCCTCGGCCATGCCGATGATGCCGCCGTTCACGGTCAGGCTGCCGCCAGCGGTGATGTGGGCTGCTTCGACCGTGCCGCCCACGACGACGTCGCCGCCGACGCGCACGGTCATGCCGGTGGTGATGTCGCCCTTGACGCGCAGCGTGCCGTCGAAATCGATGTTGCCGGAGTTCAGGTCGACCGCCGCAACCTCCACCACCGAGTTCACCTGCGCGCCCTGGGGTACCAGCATCGGCGCGCCGGCCGCGGTTGCGCGCAGCAGGCAGGGGTCTTGCTCGTCGGGCGCCACGCCGGCAAGTCCGGTGGCAAAGGGCAGGTCGGGCACCGGCTCGGGCGGCACCGGCTGGCCCAGCACGTCCAGCCCCGCCGTGCCTGGCACGGCAGGTATGCGGCGCACCAGCGCCGTGCCCGGCTGCACCAGCACCAGGGTGCCCAGTTCGCGGTAATCGACCGGCGCATCGTCGTCGTGCGCCCGGGCCAGGGGACTGGGAACCAGGCTCTCGAAGCGGGTGGGCGTGCCGGGCTGGGCGGGCACGCCGCGCGCGATGGGCAGCGCTTCACAGTGGCCCCGCTGCAGCGCCTGGCTCACGGCCTCGTCGTCGATGCCGGCCACCACGCCCTGAGCGGCCAGGGCAGCATCGATATCAGCCCGGGCCATGGCGCGCCCGCCGCGCGCGGCCGTGAGCGTCAGCAGCGCCGCCATGCGGTCGGGTTCGACGTCGATGCGCAATGCGCCGTCGAGCACCGCGCCCACCGGCCCGGTGACGAGCGTGCCCGGCTCGGCCTCGCGGCATTGCGTCACGAAGGCCGCCACGCCGGAATGATCCAGTACCTCGGGTCCCCAGCCTTGCGCCTGCGCGGCCGCGGCCAGTTCGTCCCAGCCCGGGTTCGTTTCCGTGTCGTCGCTTGGGGTGCAGGTGGCCACCAGCGCCCCGCTATCGGGGTCCAGCGTCAGTTGCAGCGTTGCCTCGTTGCCCATGTCCCGCTCCTGTGCCCGCGTCCCGGAATGGCCTGTCTGATGGGCGATTTTAATTAGTAAAACACAGAAATATTAAGTCATATACGGGACGGAAAGGCGGCCATTTGGCCCATCGCAAGATACTTTCCTTCCCGCCAGGCCGCTGCGACGGTCACAACAGGTGTCCGCCTGGTGGCCTCGGCAGGTGTTTGCCCGAGAAGTTCAGCTGATGCCTGACACAGCAGATGGGCAGGTGTCTGACTCCCGCAGGGTGTCAGACACCGTATGTTTGAGGCGACCGTTGCACGCCTGGCGCGATGCCAGGTGTCTGACTCCCGCCAGGGTGTCAGACAGCGAGTTGCAGCCTAAACCAGGAAAGGCGGCAGTGCCAAGGCGATCCCCGCCGCCGCGCCGCGTTTTCAGGCCTTCATCGCGGCGAACACCGCCTCGGCCGCGTCCAGCGTGGCGTCGATGACGGCGTCGTCGTGGGTGGCGGACACGAAGCCGGCCTCGAAGGCCGAGGGCGCGAAGTGCACGCCGCGGTCGAGCATGGCATGGAAAAAACGCTTGAAGGCGTCGGCGTCTCCGGCCGACACTTCGGCGAACGAAGTGGGTACCGCATCCTGGAAGTACAGGCCGAACATGCCGCCGATGGCGTCGGCGGCGAAGGGGATGCCGGCGGCGCGGGCACGCTGGCGCAGCCCGTCGGTCAGGCGCTGGGTCTGCGCGGCCAGTTGCTCATAGAAGCCGGGTTGCGCAATGAGGCGCAGCGTGGCCAGTCCGGCCGCCACGGCCACCGGGTTGCCCGACAGCGTGCCGGCCTGGTACACGCCGCCCAGCGGCGCCAGGTGGGCCATCAGGTCGGCCCGGCCGCCCAGCGCGCCCACCGGCATGCCGCCGCCGATGACCTTGGCCAGGGTGGTCAGGTCGGGCTTGATGCCCGCCAGGCCCTGCACGCCCTGCGGCCCCACGCGGAAGCCGGTCATGACTTCGTCGAAGATCAGCACGGCGCCATGCTGGGTGCAGACGTCGCGCAAGCCTTGCAGGAAGCCGGCGGCCGGCTTGATCAGGTTCATGTTGCCGGCCACTGGCTCGACGATCACGCAGGCGATGTCGGCGCCGTGCTGCGCGAAGGCGGCCTGTACCGCGGCCAGGTTGTTGTACTCGAGGGTGAGCGTGTGCGACACGAACTCGGGCGGCACGCCAGCCGAGCTGGGGTTGCCAAAGGTCAGCAGGCCCGAGCCGGCCTTGACCAGCAGGCTGTCGGAATGCCCGTGGTAGCAGCCTTCGAACTTGATGATCTTGGCCCGGCCCGTGGCGCCGCGCGCCAGGCGGATGGCCGTCATGGTGGCCTCGGTGCCCGAGCTCACCAGCCGCACCTGTTCGAGCGAGGGCAGGCGTTCGATCAGCACTTCGGCCAGCTCGACCTCGGCGCGCGTGGGCGCGCCGAATGACAGGCCGTCGAGCGCGGCCTCGCGCACCGCCTGCACCACGTCGGGATGGGCATGGCCCAGGATGGCGGGGCCCCAGGAGCCGACGTAGTCGATGTAGCGGGTGTCTTCTTCGTCCCATACGTAAGGGCCTTGCGCGCGCTTGATGAAGCGCGGCGTGCCGCCCACCGAGCGGAAGGCGCGCACGGGCGAGTTGACGCCGCCAGGAATGCTGCGGCAGGCACGGTCGAAGAGTTGGGCGTTGCTGGACATGGTGTTACGGCTGGAAGTGAGTGGAAGCGGTGAAGGATGCCGCGCAGGCCTGCGCGGCCTGCCGGATGTCGGGCGCCTCGAATAGCCCGGTGATGACGGCGATGCTGTCGGCGCCGGCCTGGGCCACCTGGGGCGCGTTGGCCGGCGTGATGCCGCCAATGGCCACCACGGCGGGCCGTGGCGCGCCGCGGTCGGCGGTCAGCGCGCGCGCCTGCCCGAGCAGCGCCAGCGGCGCGCGCACGGCCTGCGGCTTGGTGGACGAGGGAAACACCGCGCCGAAGGCGATGTAGTCGGCGCCGGCTTCGAGCAGCTCGCGCGCGCGCGTCAGGTCGTTGTAGCACGATGCGCCCAGGATCAGGCCGGGGCCGGCCTGGGCGCGCGCCTGCGCCAGGTCGCCGTCGTCGCGGCCCAGGTGGGCGCCGTCGGCGCCGACGTCCAGCGCCAGTTGCCAGTGGTCGTTGATGAGAAACACCACGCCCAGCTCGCGGCACAGCGGCGCCAGCGCGCGGGCCTGGGCGGCGCGCTGCGCGGGGCTGGCGTTCTTGCGGCGCAACTGCAGGGCGGTCATGCCGCCGGCGGCGGCCTGGCGCACGGCATCCAGCAGGCGGCCGGTGTCGTCCCATTCGGGCGTGACGCCATACAGGCCGGCGGGAAAGCGCAGCGGGGCCGTGGATGGGCTGGCGTTCATGGCGCGCCGATGCGGTTGGGAATGCGCCGGCCCATGCCGGCCAGGAACGCGCCGCCCACGGTATCGTCGGCATGCCGCAGCGCCTGTTCGACAGCCTTGGGCATGTCCAGCCCTTGCGCCAGCATGGCCGCGACGGCGGTGGCGGCCACGCCGCCGGTGTCGCTGTTGCGCTCGGGAGGCGCCTGCCAGGGCCAGGTGGCGGTCTGGCCGCCCGGGCCCAGCAGCACGTTGGCGTGGTGGCCCGGGCGCACCGGCGCGCCCAGCACCAGCACCCATTGCGCGCCGCCCGCCGCCAGGGCGTGCATCGGGCTGGGAGCGTCGCCGATGTCGATATCGCCATCGGCGTGCCATTGCGCCAGACGCAGGTGCTCGACCACTACCAGGTCGGTTTGCGGCAATACCAGTTCGAGCGTGGCGGCCAGCAGGTCGTCAGCGTCATCTTGCGAGGCGGCATCGTGCGCCGGCAGGCCACGCTGGCCCAGGTGCAGCACCAGCGGCACCTGGCTGTAATCGGCGGCCACCTGTGCGGCCACGCTGGCCGCCTCGGCGCTGTACAGCCCGCCGACCTTGATGGCCTGCACGGGCATGTCTTCGAGCAGGCAGCGGGCCTGGTCATCGAGCAGCTCGGGCGACACGGGATGGATTTCTTCGATGCCGGCGGTATCCTGGACGGTCAGGGCGGTAGCCGCGGCCAGGCCGTGGCACCCCAGGCGGGCGCAGGTAACGGCGTCGGCCGGCAGGCCATCGGCGCCAGACGGGTCGACCGGCCCGAAAATCAGGATAAGAGGGGGAGTCACTGGGGCCACATGCTGCGCGAAAGAGGGGGGCGGCGCCGGCTGCGAGGGCAAATCGGGCAACCCCTATTGGGTTTCGGTAAGATTGCCCCATTCTAATATGGATGCGCCTGGCGCTTGGCCCGCACCCGGGGGCGGGCGTCCGTCGATGTAACAGAGAAAAGAGAACTATGCGTACTTGGATGTGTCTTATCTGTGGTTGGGTATACGATGAAGAGGCCGGCCTGCCCGACGAAGGTATTGCCCCCGGCACCCGCTGGGAAGACGTGCCCCCCAATTGGGTCTGCCCCGAATGCGGGGCCCGCAAGGAAGACTTCGAACTGATGGAAATCTGATCGCGCGCGTGTCCCGGCCGTTCACGGCCCGGCCGCTGTGCGGCCCCCAGGGGGTTGCCATGACCGACCAAAACCACGATACCCAGGCCGACGACGACGCCAACGACGCGCCGGCCACCGATTTTTCCAATCAGTTCCTGATCGCCATGCCCCAGATGGTCGAAGGCAGCCTGGCCGGATCGGTCATCTACGTCTGCGAACATACTACGCGCGGCGCACTGGGGCTGGTCATCAACCGGCCCACCGATCTCACCCTGGAGAGCCTCTTCGAGCGCATCGACCTCACGCTGGAAATCCGCCCGGTAAAAGACTCGCCGGTGTTCTTCGGCGGGCCGGTGCAAACCGACCGCGGCTTCGTGCTGCACGCCCCCGCCGGCGACTACAGTTCCAGCATCAAGCTGGGCGATCTGGCGCTGACCACCTCGCGCGACGTGCTGCAGGCTGTGGCCGACGGCAATGGCCCGGCGCGCATGCTGGTCACGCTGGGCTACGCGGGCTGGGGGGCCGGCCAGCTCGAAAGCGAAATGGCCCAGAACGCCTGGCTGACCGTCGGCGCCGACGCCGACATCATCTTCGACGTGCCGCCCGAAGACCGCTACCCGGCCGCGCTGAAGCTGCTGGGCATCGATCCGGTCATGCTGTCCGGCGGTGCGGGGCATGCCTGAAGAAACCCTGCTGGCGTTCGATTTCGGCGAAAAGAAAATCGGCATTGCCATCGGCAATACGCTGACGCGGCAGGCGCGCCCGCTGGAGATCATCTTCTCGGAAATCCGCGAGGCGCGCTTCGCCCGTATCGGCCAGTTGCTGCAGCAGTGGCAGCCGCAACGGGTCGTCGTGGGCCTGGCGTTGGCCTCCGACGGCGGCGAGCAGCCAGCCACCGCGCGCTGCCGGCGCTTCGCCAACCAACTGCGCGGCCGCTATGGCCTGGCCGTCGAACTGGTCGACGAACGCGGCTCCAGCATGGAAGCCCAGCGCCTGCTGGGCACCCATGCGCCCGACGACGCGGTGGCCGCGGCGGTGATCCTGCAGCGCTACCTCGACGCCCTGCCATGATTCGCGCCTGTCTCGCGCCGGCCCCGATCGCGGGTATGATGCTGGCCGGCCGGCGGCGCGCCACAGGGGTGGGCGACGATACGGCCGGGGAGCCTCCAACTTGCTGAAGTTGCCGCGTGTCATCCTGCGCCTGATTCTGGTCCTGCCGTGGATCGTGTTCGGTCTGCTGTGCGTGGGCCTGGCATATCCGCTGATGCGGCGGGGCGCGCGCGCCAGCCTGAACCGCTACTGGTCGCGCACGCTGATGGCCATATGCGGCATCAGCGTGGTGCCTGGCGGTGTGCCCATACTCGCCGGCCCGGTGCTGTGGGTGGCCAACCACGTGTCCTGGATCGACATTTTCGTCATCAATTCGGTGCGCGCGACGGCATTCGTGGCCAAGAGCGAAATCCGCGGCTGGCCGCTGATCGGCTGGCTGGTCGCTGGCGCGGGCACGCTGTTCATCGAGCGCGGCCAGCGCCACGCCGTGCATGCGGTCGGCGAGTCGATGCAGGCCCGTTTCAGCCAGGGCGCGGCGGTGGGGCTGTTTCCCGAGGGCACCACCAGTGAAGGCGACATCGTGCGCCCCTTTCACGCCAGCCTGTTCGAGCCGGCGCGCACGGCCGGCGTGCCCATCCAGCCGGTGGCGCTGCGCTTCCTGCAGCACGGCCGGCGCAGCCCGCTGGCCGCGTTCGTGGGCGAAGAAACCCTGGCGGCCAACTTGTGGCGCGTGCTGGGGGCTACCGGGCTGAGCGTCGAAATCGAATTCCTGTCGCCGCTGTCCGCTCACGAACCCGACGGCCGGCCCCTCAGCCGCCTGGAGCTGTCCCGCCGGGCGCGCGAGGCCATCGCGGCCGCGTTGTAACGGCTGCGTCGAGGCAGACCGACGAGCCGCTCTTGCCAGGCGTCTGACTCCCGCAGCCAGACCGACGAGCCGCTCTTGCCAGGTGTCTGACTCCCTCAGCCGGATCGACGAGTCAAGCTTGCCAAGTGTCTGACTCCCGCAGGGTGTCAGACACCGTTGTGTACAGAGGGTTCGGCTCACTTCGGTGTCTGACACCCTGCGGGAGTCAGACACCTGATACGAGAGTCAGGCACCTGATACGTTGACGTAGCGCGCTGATCTGGCGCCGACGCGGCGCGCCGCTAATCCGCCAGCGGATCCTGGAACTGCGAGCACTTGATCTGCACCAGCTTGCGGTCTTGCAGGCGCAGGGCGCTCAGCGAGCCGCCCCACACGCAGCCGGTGTCAAGGCAGATGACGTCGGGCCGCAGCAGCAGGCCCAGGGTGGACCAGTGTCCGAACACCACGGTGATGTCGCGCGTGGCGCGGCCGGGCACGTCGAACCAGGGCATCAGGCCGGCCGGCCACGCGCCGGGCGCGACCTTGGTGGCGAATTCCATATGGCCCGCCGGCGTGCACAGGCGGATGCGGGTCAGCGCGTTGATGATGACGCGCATCCGCTTGCCGCCCTTGTGGTGTTCTTTCCAGTGGACCGGCTCGTTGCCGTACATCTTCTGCAGCGCCTTCTGCCAGTTCGGCCCGCGCAGCGCCTCCTGCACTTCACCGGCCAGCGCCAGGGTCTTGGCGACGTCCCATTTGGCCAGCACGCCGGCATGCACCAGCAGGTGGCCCTGCTCGAAATGCGCCAGCGGGCGATGGCGCAGCCAGTCGACCAGGTCGTCAGCGTCGGGCGCCTGCAGGATTTCGCCAATGGTGTCGGACTTCGATGGCTTGCGCACCCCCGCGGCCGCCGCCAGCAGGTGCAGGTCGTGATTGCCCAGCACCGCCACGGCACGCTCGCCCAGGCCGATGATGCGGCGCAGGCTGGCCAGCGACTGCGGGCCGCGGTTGACCAGGTCGCCGGCGAACCAGAACCGGGCATCGGGGTCGCCGGCCAGGTCGGGGTGCGCCAGAAGTTGTTCCAGCGGCGCGCAGCAGCCTTGCACGTCGCCGATCATCCAGATGCTGCCTTTCATGCGGGGCTTCGTCTCCAGGGCCAGCGCGCCTGCGCGAACCGCGCGGTGGCATGGCGGTACTCCATCAGGCTGAGCGCGCCCAGCGCCAGCAGCGTGGCCCCCACGTTGGGGCCCAGCGCCGTCAGCCAGGGCGGCCAGCGGCTCAGCATGCCTACGTTCAGCGCCAGCTGGTTCAGCATGAAAAAGCCCACGCCCAGCAAGATGCCGATGAACACCTTGGCGCCCACGCCGCCGCGGCGCGTCTGCATGAAGCCGATGGGCGCGGCGATGGTGATCATGACCAGCAGCGTGAAGGGATACGACACCTTGCGCCACAGCGCCACCACCTGGCGGCCGGCGTCGAGCTGGTTGTGGTGCAGGTAATCGATATAGTCGAGCAGGGTGTTCAGCGACATGCGTTCGGGGGTCAGCACGCGCGCCAGCAGGCGTTCGGGGCTCAGCGTGGTGTCCAGTTCGCGTTGCGGCAGCTTGGTGACGCTGGCCGGCGGCGTGCGGGGCGGCTTGGCGTCGGCCAGGGCCTGCGCCGCGCGGTCGTCGATGTGGGTCTCGACCACGTTTTTCAGCACCAGCTTGTCGCGGGTGAACGCGCCGGTTGCGGCGGTGGACATCGTGGTCAGCTGCAGGCCGGGCTTGAACTCGTACAGCGTAACCCCTTCGACGTTGCCGTCGGCCAGCAACTTGGCGATGTTGATGATGCGCGTGCCGCCGTCGCGGGTGGGTTCCTTGAACCAGTAGCCGCTGTCCATGCGGGTGCCGCTGGCCTTGCCGCGGAACATCAGGCTGGCCTCGCCGCTCTTGATTTCGGCGGCCGGCGTCACGAACTCGGACAGCAGCGACGCGCCGATCATCAGGGGCAGGGTAATGAGCCACAGCATGCGCAGCAGCCGCATGCCGCTTACCCCCGACACCCGCAAAATGACCAGCTCGTTGCGTTGTGCCAGCCCCGCCAGCGCCAGGATGGCGCCGATCAGCAGCCCGATGGGCAGCAGGTCGTACAGGCGGGTGGGCAGCGCGAGCGCCTGCATGTACAGCAGGGCCAGCATGCTGAACTTGTCGCCCACGTTATCCAGGTCGTCGACCAGCGCGAAGAACGTGAACAGGCCCAGCAGGGCCAGCAGGACCACTGCACAAGAGCGATAGATTTCGCGGGCCAGATAACGGCGGGCTGTACGCATGAAGGGGTGTGCGTCGGTGTGCGCGTAAACGTGAAAGCTTACCAAAATCGGCTGGCCTGCCGGCTGGCCGCCAGGTGTGTCAAGGGATGTCAACCATGCGCATGCGGCGGGTCAGGGTGCCGGTGCGTGAATTCAGGTAACTGGTGTGGCGGTGTTTGTCGTAGTAGCGCGGGTTGGGCAGCATGGCCGCCAGGCGCGCCGCCTGGGCGCTGCCCAGGTTGGCGGCGCTGGTCTTGTAGTAGTGGCGCGCGGCGGCCTCGGCGCCGAATACGCCCACCCCCCATTCGGCCACATTCAAATACAACTCCAGAATGCGCTGTTTGGGCATGACATGTTCGATCATGTAGGTCAGCACCAGTTCCTGGCCTTTGCGCAGGTAGCTGCGCGAGCTGGACAGGAACAGGTTCTTGGCCAGCTGCTGGGTGATGGTCGAGCCGCCGCGCATTTTGTGGCGGCCGCGCGCTTCCTGGCGCTGGTTGTATTCCCAGGCTTTGCGGATGGCATCCCATTCGACGCCGTCGTGCTCGGTGAAATTGGCGTCTTCGGACGCCACCACCGCGCGCTTGAGCGAATTGCTGATGCGATCGTAGGGCACCCATTGGTACTTCAGCTCGGCATCGGGGTCGGTTTCGCGCAGCCGCGACAGCTCCTGGCGCATGATGGCGCTGCTGCCCGGGTCGCGGTAGGCGTACCAGACCACCAGGCAGAACATCCACAGCTGGTACATGATCAGCAGGCACAACAGCGCCATGACGGCCGCGCCGATGACCCGGCCCCAGCGGATCCGGCCCATGGTCGAACGGCGCGTCGGCATGCCGGGTCAGTCCTTGGCCAGCAGCGCGGCGCGCAGGGCCGTCAGCACCGGCGACGGGTCAGGCCGCACGCCGTGCCAGATCAGGAAGCTTTCGGCGGCCTGTCCCACCAGCATGCCCAGGCCGTCGGCCGTGCGGGCGGCGCCGTCGTCGGTGGCCTGGCGCATGAAAGCGGTGGGGTGCGCCGCGTACATCATGTCGTAGGCCAGGGCATCGGGCGCGTACAGGCCGCGTGGCAGCTCGGGCGCCGCGCCCTGCAGACTGCTGGCGGTGGCGTTGACCACCACGTTCCATCCGCCCGCCACGCCGGCCTCGGCCAGCGCGCCGGCCGTGACGTGCGTGCCCGGCACGGCGCCGGCCGCGGCCCAGCCTGCGGCCAGGTCGTGCGCGCGCTGGGCGCTGCGATTGACGATATGGATGCGGGCGCAGCCGGCCGCGGCCAGCGGCTGCAGTACGCCCCGGGCCGCGCCGCCGGCGCCCACCAGCAGCACGCGGGCGCCTTCAAGCACCACGCCCAGCCGCAGCAGGTCGCTTACCAGCCCCACGCCGTCGGTATTGCAGCCATGCCAGGCGCCGTCGCGCAGCCACAGCGTATTCACCGCGCCGGCCAGGCGGGCCCGTTCGCTCAGGTGTGCGCCGGCCAGTTGGCAGGCTTCTTCCTTGAACGGCACGGTTACGTTCAGGCCCAGGCCGCCTTGCTCGCGAAACGCCTGCACGGTGGCCGCGAAACCATCCACCGGTGCCAGCAGCCGCTCGTATTGCAGCGGCTTTCCCGTCTGCGACGAGAACATGGCGTGGATCTGCGGCGAGCGGCTGTGCGCCACGGGATTGCCGATCACCGCGTAGCGCGGCAGGGGGCTGGCCTGGCTCATGGGGCTTGGGTTTCCAGGGTGTCGTTGACGAAATGCCAGGTGCGGGTGATGACCAGCATGTCGGCCTCGCGCGCGATCTGGGGCGGAAAGGGAGGGAAGGGCGCCGCCATCTGCACGATGCGCCGCGCGGCCTGGTTGAGCACGGCGTGTTCCGACGGCCGGTCGATCTCGACGTCGGCCACGCTGCCGTCGGCGCGCACCGATACGGTGATCTGCAGCGAGCCGTAGATGCGGCCGCGCGCTTCTTCGGGATAGTGCTGGGTGCCGATGGCTTCGATGCGCGAGCGCCAGGCGTCGAGATAGGCGGCGTAGCGCGACGCCTGCGCCGAGGGCGCGACAAATTCCTTGCGCGGCTGGGCGTTGTACGACTGGATGCGCGAGGCCAGGGTGGCGACCTGGGCGTTCTGCACCACGCCGGGCTGGTCATGCACGTCTTCGCCGGGCGCGGTGGCATCGGGCCAGGGGTACACCGGCTGGCGCTCGGTGCCGGCCTTGGCCTGCGCCTGCAACTGGGTCAGCAGGCGCATCTGCTCGGCCTCAAGCTGCGCCTGCCGCTTGCGCATGGCCTGCAGCACGATGGTCTCGGCCGACTCGCCGGTGCGCGGCAGCGGCGTGGCGGCCACGCCGCGCTCGGCATTGCCGCCGCCATCAACCTGGCTCTGCGCCACCACCTGCGCCTGCACGGGCGCGGATTGGGTATGGGCATTGACCAGCACGATCTCCAGCGGCGCCTGCGTGGGCCGGGCAGGCGCGGGCGCCGCAAACCGCCACGCCAGCGCGCCGGCGTGCAGCAGCAGCGAGATCGCCAGTCCGATCCGCAAGTAGTGCTGGGCGGGCGCGCTCAGCCAATACAGAAACCGGCCCGGCGTCGAGGATGAGTCAGCAGAGCGTTGCACGGGGGGATTTTAGACGGCTTGAAGGTGGTGTGGGCGGCTGGGTGGGGCGCGGGGGTGGGGGTTCCTTTGGCGCCGGCGTGGGATGGGGTGACCGCCTCGGCTTCACGGTGCCGTCCGGTCACCCCGTCCCGCACCGGCGCCAGAAGAACCCCAGCACCAGCCAGACGCCCGCCGCGTCCGTCAGCCCCCCCCCACTACCCCCACATACCGGCAATCCACCTCGAGCGTCAGTTCATCCATGCCCAGGATGTCCAGTTCCACGGCCATGCCGCGTTCCAGCTCGGGCAGGCCGCCCACCCGCGTGACCAGCGGCGCGTTCGCCAGCCGCACCAGGTCTTCGCGCAGTACATGCGCCACGGTGCGGGTGATGCCTTGCTGCTGCAGCCAGCGCAGGCACCAGTAGCGTTCCATATTGCCCTGGAACTCGTTCCAGGCGGCGTATTGCGCGTCGAAGGCGCCGATGATGGCGAACAGATCGGCGTCGCGTGGCTTGAACGGGGCCACCAGGCGGGCCGACACGCCATGCTCGACCGCCGCAATCAACTGCCACTGGTTGACCAGGTCCACATAGCGGCGCAGCGGCGACGTGCTCCAGGCATATTGCGGCACGCCGATGGCCTCGTGCGGCAGGGCCTGGGTGCTCATGCGCACGCGCCCGGCCTGCTGCGAGCGATAGATGCCCGGCACGCCGTGCTGATGCAACAGGCCGCCCCACACATTGTTGGCCAGGATCATGTACTCGGCCACCATGCGGTCCAGCGGCGCATTGCGCTGGCGCGGCACCAGCCGCACCGGCGTGTCGGGGTTGTCCGGGTCGCCATCCAGGTAAAAGCTGTATTCCACCCGCGAATTGTTCTCGGGTTTGCCGCGCACGATGTCGCGCTGCGCCGACAGCGCGCTGGCCAGCCGCCACAGCGGCCGCAGCCAGTGCCCGTACGGCAGCGGCGCGTCCGGATCGTTCAGGGCGGCCTCGGTGACCTGCCCGTCGAGTTCGTTGTGGCGCAGGTTCTCGCGCACCACCACGCGCTCGACCCGCGTTTCCGTCGCCGAGATTTCGCCTGTGGCGGGGTCGGCCGTCACGTACAGCGAGAGCGCCGGCACCTCGCGGCCCGCATCCAGCGAGAACGCCTGGATGACGTGGTCGGGCTGCATGGGAATTTTCTCGCCGGGCATGTACACGGTAGACAGGCGCGCCCGCGCCAGCTTGTCGAGCTCGCTGCCGCGCGTCACGGCCAGGCCCGGCGCGGCCACATGGATGCCGACCCGTACCTTGCCGTCGGGCAGGGGGGTAACCGACAGGGCGTCGTCGATTTCGGTGGTGGTGATGTCGTCCACCGAATACAGTTCGGCATCGGCCAGCGGCAGGTCGCGCGCCAGCGGCGGGATGGCGGCATCCGGAAACCCGGTGCCGCGTGGAAAGTAGGTGGCCAGGAAGCGTCGCTTATGCAGGGCCAGCGGGTGCGGCCAGGCGCCCAGCTCCAGCAGCAGGCGGTCGGGGCTTTTCTGCAGCCGCGCGCAGGCGGCGTCCAGGGCCTTCCATTGCATGCTGTTCTTGTCGGGGCGGATCAGCAGCGATTCGGCCGCCTGGGCGATCTCGCCGGGCAGGCGGCCCGCCGCCATCTCGTCGACCCACTGCTGCTGCTGTTCGGCCTGCTTCTGCTTTTTTTCCAGCGCTGCCAGGGCCGCGGCCAGAATGTCCGGCGGCGCCGGCCGGTAGCGGCCCTTGCCGCGCCGGTGGAAGTACGCCGGCGCGCCGTGCAGGCGCATCAGCAGCGCGGCCTGTTCCACCGCGCTGGGCGCGTGCCCGAAATAATCGGCCGCCAGGGCGGCCGCGTCGAATTCTTCCTGCGGCGCGCATTCCCACAGAAACTGCAGATCCAACGCGTCGGCGGCCTGCGCGGCCTCGGCCAACAGCGCGGCCGGCGCCGGCTCGGCGAACGTGAACAGCGTGTTGGCGCGCTTGATCTTGCTGCGCTTGCCCGATTCCGACTCCACCTGCAGGCTGGCGTCGGTTTCTGACAGGATGTTGGCAGCCTTGAAGCCGCCGTCTTCTTCGTAAAACACGTACATAATCAGTCCATCGAGGGCGCGGCATCCGCACCGGCCCGCGCGGGGCGGGCTTCTGCTTGTTTATATAGCTGGAATGGGGTTCAGGTCAGGCGCCGGGGGCCTCGAAGGCAAAATCCAGCACCTCGGGCAGCCAGCGCTCGAAATCCGACAGGCCATGGTCGCTGCCGGGCACGATGCGTTGCCGGCAACCGGCGTAACGCGCCTGCATCTCGCGCCAGTCCAGCACTTCGTCGCCGGTGGCCGCCACCAGGAAATAGCGTTCGGGCTTCGTAACGGCCGCCACGCGCACGGCGGCCAGTTCGTCGACATATTCGGCGCGGAATTCGAACGGCGCGTCGGAATGATACATGCGATGCTGGCCCACCTGGGTGGCCAGGTCGCGCGCCGCTTCGACGGCGGGGTTCAGCAGCACGGCCTTGCAGTCCAGTTGCTCGGCCAGCCAGGTAGCGTAGTAGCCGCCCAGCGACGACCCGATAATGGTGAGCCGGCGCGGGCTGTCGGCCTGGGCCAGTTGGCCGCGCGCCAGGTCCAGCGCCAGGTCGAGCGCCTGGCGGGGGCTGGCCGGCAATTGGGGGCACTGCCAGGCGCGCTCGCCCGCCAGGCCGCGCTCGGCCAGGGTCTGCGCCATCAGGCGCGCCTTGAATGACGCTGGCGACGACCGAAAACCGTGCAGGTACAGGATCATGGCGCCCCTCGCCGCGCCAGGGCTTCGAGCAGCTTGCCATGCACGCCGCCAAAGCCGCCGTTGCTCATGACCAGCACATGGTCGCCGGGCTGGGCCGCCTGGGCCACCGCGGCCACCAGGGCGTCCAGGTCGTCGTAGCTACTGGCGCGCTCGCCCAGCGGGGCCAGCACCTCGTCCGGGTTCCAGCCCAGCGCATGCTTGCCGCTACGCGCGCCGAAGCAGAACACCCGGTCGGCCCCTTGCAGCGCCGCGGGCAGGCGGGCCGCCATGGCGCCCAGCTTCATGGTGTTCGAGCGCGGCTCCAGCACGGCCAGGATGCGCGCCTGGCCCACCTGACGGCGCAGGCCTTCCAGGGTGGTTTCGATGGCGGTGGGGTGGTGCGCGAAATCGTCGTAGACTTTGACGCCGCCGGCCGTGCCACGCAGTTCCATGCGGCGCTTCACGCCGCCAAACCGGCTCAGCGCCGCCACGCCTTCGGCCGGGTCCACGCCGGCATGCTCGGCCGCTGCCAGGGCCGCCAGGGCATTCAGGCGGTTGTGCTCGCCGCCCAGCGTCCAGCGCACCGTGCCGATGGCCTGGCCATGGCGCAGCACCTCGAACGCGCCGCCGGCGTCGGCCGGGCCGGCCTGCCATGCGCCGCCGGCGCCGAACTGCACGGTTTCCGACCAGCAGCCGCGCGCCATGACGCGGTCGAGCGCGGCGCTGCCGGTGGGCAGCACGATGCGCCCGCGTTCCGGAATAGTGCGCACCAGATGATGGAACTGGGTCTCGATGGCCGCCAGGTCGGGGAAAATGTCGGCGTGATCGTATTCCAGGTTGTTCAAGATCGCCGTGCGCGGACGGTAGTGCACGAACTTCGAGCGCTTGTCGAAGAACGCGGTGTCATATTCGTCGGCCTCGATCACGAACGGCCGCACCGCCGGGTCGTAGCGCGCTGACACTTTCAGGTCGTGCGCCACGCCGCCGATCAGGAAGTTCGGCCGCAGCCCGGCCGCTTCGAGTATCCAGGCCAGCATAGAGCTGGTGGTGGTCTTGCCGTGCGTGCCGGCCACCGCCAGCACGTGGGCCCCGGGCAGCACGTTGTCGCCCAGCCATTGCGGGCCCGACACATAGCGGGCGCCGGCATCCAGAATGGCCTCCATCAGTGGGTTGCCGCGCGTGACCACGTTGCCGATCACGTACAGGTCGGGCGCCAGGGCCAGTTGCTCGGCCCCGTAGCCTTCGATCAGGTCGATGCCCTGCTCGGCCAGCTGGGTGCTCATCGGGGGGTACACGGCGGTGTCGCAGCCCGTGACCCGGTGGCCGGCCGCCCGTGCGATCAGCGCCAGGCCGCCCATGAAAGTGCCGCAAATGCCAAGAATATGCAGGTGCATTGATGTTCTCCTGGGCGCATTGTAGAGGCTCGATCCGCCCGCCGCCGCCAGCGGTTATGATCCGGGCATGAACCGTCGTATCTTCTTGTATGCCGGCGCCGCGGTGGCCGTCGCCGCAGCCGGCGGCTACGCTTACCGCCAGCGTGGCGGGCAAGCCGCCCACACCCCGGCCCCTGTCCCTGCCGGCGATCCCGTCGCGGCGCTGCAGGCGCTGTCGCTGCCCGATCTCGATGGCCAGTCCCACAGCCTGTCCCAGTGGCGGGGTCGGCCCATGGTGGTTAATTTCTGGGCAACCTGGTGTGCGCCGTGCGTGAAAGAAATGCCCGAATTGCAGGCATTGCATCAAAAATATCCGGGCATCCAGTTTGTGGGCATTGGCGTGGATAAAGCCGAAAACATGCGGCAATTCCTGCAAAAAGTACCGGTATCCTACCCCTTGCTGGTCATGGGCGCGGGCGCTGTCGACACCCTGCGGACCCTGGGCAATCCCGCTGGCGGCCTGCCATTTACCCTGGTTTTCGATGCAGATGGCCGAATTAGCCGAAAAATCTTGGGCCAGATCCAAGCCGACGACCTCGAGCGCACGCTGCAGGGCCTGGCGGCGTGATGTCCCCCGCGACAGTGGCGCTAAAATGGGGTCGCTACTGCGTAGCTGTTGGACAAATGATGTGAATAGGCGTAAAAAGGCGGTTTATCGATAGTTTTGCCGACACTTTGCGGCTGGCCTTCCGGCGCAACCCACATGGCGCAACAGATCCTGGTATTGCACGGCCCCAACCTGAACCTGCTGGGTTCGCGCGAGCCCCATCTCTACGGCAGCCTTACGCTGGCGCAGATCAACCAGGGCCTCGAAACGCTGGCTGCGCAACTTGGGGTGGGGCTTACCGCGTGGCAAAGCAACCACGAAGGCGCCCTGGTCGAGCGCATCCAGGCGGCCCGGCAAGACGGCACCGATTTCATCATCATCAACGCGGCAGCTTACACGCACACCAGTGTTGCCGTGCGCGACGCCCTGGCGGCGGTTGCGATCCCTTTTATTGAAGTACATTTGTCGAACTTGTATAAACGCGAGCCGTTCCGGCAGCATTCTTACCTGTCCGATCTGGCCGTCGGCCTGGTCTGCGGCCTGGGTGCCGACGGCTACGAGGCGGCAGTGCGTTATGCGGCACGGCATTAGTGCGGCATTCCAGTCTCCGGATTCACCTTTACTTTCACATACACGATACGGCGCGGCCTTGACGCAGACGCGCCGCCAACATTAATCGGGAAGCAGCTTCTATGGACCTCCGAAAACTCAAAACCCTGATCGACCTGGTGGCGGAATCGGGCATTGCCGAGCTTGAAATCACCGAAGGCGAAGGCAAGGTCCGCATCGTCAAGTTCTCGCAGACCTTGCAGCCGGTGGCCTACCATGTGCCCGAAGCGCCCGCGGCGGCGGCCGCGCCGGCTCCCGCGGCCGCCGCCGCGCCGGCTCCCGCGGCCGCCGCCGCGCCGGCTCCCGAAGCCGCGCCCGTGCCCCAGGGCCATGTGGTCAAGGCGCCCATGGTGGGCACCTTCTACCGCGCGCCCAACCCCGGCGCCGCGCCCTTCGTGGACGTGGGCCAGTCGGTCAAGGAAGGCGACGCGCTGTGCATCATCGAAGCCATGAAGCTGCTCAATGAAATCGAGGCCGACAAGTCCGGCGTCATCAAAGAGATCCTCGTCGAAAACGGCGAACCCGTCGAATACGGCCAACCGCTGTTCGTCATTGGCTGATTGCGCATATGTTTGAAAAAATCCTGATCGCCAACCGCGGCGAGATCGCGCTGCGCATCCAACGCGCCTGCCGCGAACTCGGCATCAAGACGGTGGTCGTGCACTCCGAGGCCGACCGCGACGCCAAGTATGTGCGCCTGGCCGATGAGTCCGTGTGCATCGGGCCGGCGCCGTCGCGCGAAAGTTACCTGAACATGCCGGCCATCATCTCGGCCGCCGAGGTCACCGATTCCGAGGCCATTCACCCGGGCTACGGCTTCCTGTCCGAGAACGCCGATTTTGCCGAGCGGGTCGAGAAAAGCGGCTTCGTGTTCATCGGGCCGCGTCCCGAAACCATCCGGCTGATGGGCGACAAGGTCAGCGCCAAGCGCGCCATGATCGAAGCCGGCGTGCCGGTGGTGCCGGGTTCCGAGGGCGCGCTGCCCGACGATCCGCAGGAAATCCTGCGCGTGGCCCGCGAAGTGGGCTATCCGGTGATCATCAAGGCGGCCGGCGGCGGCGGCGGGCGCGGCATGCGCGTGGTGTACACCGAAGCCGCGCTGCTCAATGCCGTCACCATGACGCGCTCGGAAGCCGGCGCGGCCTTCAACAACCCCGAAGTCTACATGGAGAAGTTCCTCGAGAACCCGCGCCATGTGGAAATCCAGATACTGGCCGACGGCGGGCGCAATGCCGTGTGGCTGGGCGAGCGCGACTGCTCCATGCAGCGCCGCCACCAGAAGGTCATCGAAGAAGCTCCCGCGCCGGGCATCGCCCGTCGCCTGATCGAGCGCATCGGCGACCGCTGCGCCGACGCCTGCCGCAAGATGGGCTATCGCGGCGCCGGCACGTTCGAGTTCCTGTATGAAAACGGCGAGTTCTATTTCATTGAAATGAACACGCGCATCCAGGTCGAGCACCCGGTCACCGAGCTCATCACCGGGGTCGACCTGGTCCAGCAGCAGATCCGCATCGCCTCGGGCGAAAAATTCCTGCTGCGCCAGCGCGACATCCAGTTCAAGGGTCACGCCATCGAATGCCGCATCAACGCCGAAGATCCGTTCCGCTTCGTGCCCAGCCCTGGCCGCATCACCAACTGGCACACGCCGGGCGGCCCCGGGGTGCGCATTGATTCGCACGCGTTCAACGGCTATTTCGTGCCGCCCAACTACGATTCGATGATCGCCAAGGTCATCACGTACGGCGACACGCGCGACCAGGCGCTGGCCCGCATGCGCATTGCGCTGTCCGAGATGGTGGTCGAAGGCATTTCCACCAACATCCCGCTGCATCGCGAACTGCTGCAAGATGCCCGCTTCATTGAAGGCGGCACCAGCATCCATTATCTCGAGCACAAGCTGGCCCAGCGCCCTTGATGCCCAGGCGGGCCCCTGCGGCCCGCCTCACCGGAAGAACCCGCCATGCGTGAACTTGTGCTTCATTGCCTCGAGGCGCAGGCCGAAGCGCTGTCCGATGCGCTGCTCGAAGCCGGCGTGCTGTCGGTCTCGGTGGAAGACGCCGACCTGGGTACCGACGCCGAGCGCCCGCTGTTCGGCGAACCGGGCACCGAACCCGACGTGCAGGCCTGGGAGCGCAACCGCGTCGTGGCGCTGCTGCCCGATGGCGCCGACCCGGCCCAGGTCTACGAACAGGCCATGGCCGGCGCGGGGCTCGACCCCATCCAGGCCGGCGGCTGGACCCTGCGCGACGTGCCCGATGCCGACTGGGTGCGGCTGACGCAATCGCAGTTCGGCCCCATTCACATCGCCCGCCGCCTCTGGATCGTGCCAAGCTGGCACCGTGACGACCCGGCCGTGCCGAGGCCGTCCGCGCCGGCCGAAGACGCCATCCACATCGAGCTGGACCCGGGCCTGGCCTTCGGTACGGGCAGCCATCCCACTACCCATCTGTGCCTGGCCTGGCTCGAAGCCGAGCTGCCGGCCGGGGCCACCGTGCTCGACTACGGCTGCGGCTCTGGCATCCTGGCCATCGCGGCCCGCAAGCTGGGGGCCGGCGCCACTGACGCCGTCGATATCGACCCGCAGGCGGTGCAGGCCACGGCCGACAACGCGCGGGTCAATCAGGTCGACCTGCAGGCCATGTTGCCCGATGCGCTGGGCGATGGCGCATACCAGGTAGTGGTGGCCAACATCCTGTCCAATCCGCTGAAGGTGCTGGCGCCCATGCTGGCCGGGCGCGTGGCGCCAGGCGGCCAATTGGTGCTGTCGGGCGTGCTCGAGCGCCAGGCCGACGAAGTGGCGGCCGCCTACGCGCCGTGGCTGGCCATGTCGGTCTGGCAGGCCCGCGACGGCTGGGTCTGCCTGCACGGACGCAAGACCTGAACGCGCCGCATGGGGTACGCGCCATGGCCATGACGACCCGCTGCCCGCAATGCGGCACCGCCTTCAAAGTGGTGCCCGACCAGCTTCGGGTGCGCAACGGCCTGGTGCGCTGCGGCGCCTGCAGCACCGTGTTCGATGGCCGTGCGTGCCTGGTGGCGCAGATTCCACAGGCGGCCCCGCCCGGCTTGGCCATGCCGCCCGACCCGTCTCGGCAGCCTGCGCCTGCCGCGCCGCCCGCCCCGGCCCCTGTTCCCCCCGCAATTTCTGAAACCCGGCCCGAGCCTGCCTTGGGGGCCTTGCCGCCGGCCGTGCTGCGCGGCCGTCCGAATATCCGCAAGCATGATCCCTACGTCGGCGGGCACGCATCGCAAGATGATGACGATGCCTACGACGACGACCGCCTTGCCGATGACGAGCCCGGCTTGCCGCAACCCCTTGCCGAAGCCCCTGCCGGCACGGACGCCGACCAGGACGCCGAAACCGGTACCGACGCAGAAATCGACGCAGAAGGCGACGCAGAAGCCGAAAACGACGCGGCAGCCAACGCCGGCGATCACGTCGAAGTCGAGCCGGTCGTGCTGGGCGAGGCCCGCACCCGTTACTACGGCGCCACCGATGTCGGCCGCACCCCGCCCGAATTCCTCGACACCGACCGTCAGGCTCGCCGCCATCTGGTGCGCAGCCTGTGGGGCTACGCCTGCGTGCTGGGCCTGTTGCTGCTGGCCCTGCAGGTGGTGTATGTATACCGCTCGGCCATCGCCACCGCCGCGCCGCCGCTGCGCCCGCTGCTGACCAGCCTGTGCCAGCCTTTGGGCTGCCAGATCGGCTATGCGCGCCGCATCGAACGCATTTTCATTACATCGTCGTCGCTGCAGCCGCCGCGCGGCCAGGCAGGGGCGCCCGCCGACGGCCACAGCCGCCTGGTGCTGAGCGTGTCGCTGCGCAACCGCTACGACCAGCCCCAGCACTGGCCCGCGCTGCGGCTCGACCTGACCGATCTTTCCGATACCGTGGTGGTGCGCAAGGTGCTGCTGCCCCGCGACTACCTGCCGCCCGGCCAGGCCGAAGGCCCCTTCGAGCCGGGCGCCGAGATCAACGTCACGGTGCCCATTGAAGTGGCCGGCGTGCAGGTCAACGGCTTCCAACTCGACAAATTCTTTCCCTGAAGGATGACAAGCATGACGGCTCCCGTTCTGGTTTGCGGCTCGATGGCGTTCGACACCATCGCAGTGTTCGATGGCCGGTTCAAAGAACACATCCTGCCCGACCGCATCCAATCGCTCAGCGTGTCGTTCCTGGTGCCGGCCATGCGCAAAGAGTACGGCGGATGCGCCGGCAATATCGCCTATAACCTGAAGCTGCTGGGCGGCCACCCAGTGCCCGTGGCCACGGTGGGCGACGATGCCGGCGATTATCTGGAGCGCTTCACGGGCCTGGGTATCGACACCTCGCGCCTGCGCGTCATGCCGGGCACCTTCACGGCGCAGTGCTTCATTACCACCGACCTCGAAGACAACCAGATCGCGGCGTTCCACCCCGGCGCCATGGAACTCTCGGCGCAGAACGACCTCAGCGGCGCGCAGGCGGCCTGGGCCATCGTGGCGCCGGACGCCAAGGCCGGCATGTTCGCCCACGCCGAACGGCTGCACGCCGCCGGCATTCCGTTCATTTTCGATCTGGGCCAGGCCATGCCGCTGTTCGATGGCGCCGACCTCGACCGCATGCTGGGGCTGGCCCAGGCCCTGACGGTGAACGACTACGAGGCCGGCGTGGTCGAGCAGCGCACTGGCCGCAGCATGGCCGACATTGCCTCGCAACTGCAGGCGGTGGTGGTAACGCGCGGCGGCGACGGCGCCACTTTGTTGACGGACGGCGCTTCGGTGCACGTGCCGCCGGTGCGCCCCGCGGCGGTGGTCGATCCCACCGGCTGCGGCGATTCGCATCGCGCCGGACTGCTGTACGGGCTGACCAATGGCTGGAGCTGGCTGGACAGTTGCCGCCTGGCCAACCTGATGGGCGCCATCAAGATTGCCTCGCGCGGGCCGCAGAACCACGCCCCCAGCCGCGCCGAGATCGATGCCCAGCTGCGCGCGGCGTATGGCATCGGCCTGCCGGCCTAGGAACCCGGCGCGGCAAGGGCGGTCAGAAACCCTGGCGGGCCGCCCCGCGGGGTGTTACAGCCCCGTTACGCTGCGCGGCGGCAAGCGCTGTAAAAGTTGCATGCTGTTTCGTACCCGTATTTTTAGCGCACGCGAGAGTATTATCAGATGCATAAAATAGTGGTTACCTATGAAGGAGTCCACATGAGCCAAACCCTGTCTTCTCCCGTCATGGCGCCGCGCGCTGGCCGCTGGCTGGCCGTAGCGGCGGTCGTCGCTTCGATGGCCGTGCTGGGTGGTTGCGCCAACCGCAGCGCCTCTAGCGGCGTGTATTCGTACGACCAGGCCCAGCGCGAACAGATCGTGCGCATCGGCACGGTCACGGGCGTGCGCCCCATTACCATTCAAGACGATAAATCCAGCGGCGTGGGCATGATCGCTGGCGGCGCGCTGGGTGGCGTGGCAGGCAATGCAGTGGGTGGCGGCACGGGCCGCGCCCTGGCTACCGTAGGCGGCGCCATCCTGGGCGCGCTGGCCGGCAACGCGGTTGAAAACCGGGCGGGCCGCGCGTCCGGTCTGGAAATCACTGTGCGCCTGGACAACGGCGAAACCCGCGTCGTCGCCCAAGAGGCCGACGTGCCCATCAGCGTGGGGCAGCGTGTACAGGTAATCAGCGGCGCCGGCCCCACCCGCGTGGCGCCGTATTGATATTTCCCCCCGAAGCGCTATGCGCTTTCCCCCCAGGGGGGCGACGCTGGCGGACCGGCAAAGCCGGCTCCGCGGCGTCCCCGATTCAGCGGCGCCTGCTTTTAGCGGCTGATTTCGCTTTCAGCGGTGCCTGTTGTAGCGTCCGGTTCGCATTCAGCAGTACCTGCTTTTTAGCGCCCGCTCTCGCTTTCAACGGCGCCCCTTGGTCATCAGATATTTGATCGCCCCCGGGAGGCATATGCCCCCAGGTGTCTGACTCCTGCAGGGTGTCAGACACCGCCCAGAAAAAACCCGCAGGTGTGAATCCCACCACCCAGTCCCACGTCGCCCGCCAAAGGCGGGGGCGGTGCGTTGGGCGGCGGGGTAGCCTGCGCAGCAGGCCTCGGGCGCCTGGTTGCGCCCGAGCCCGACGCACGTGCGCCGCCCCCGCCTTTGGCGGGCGACGTGGGACGACCGCAAGAACTCAACCCCCAGGCAGCAAGCCGCTACCCTTACACCCCCACCAACCCATACGTCAGCCGCGCCAGCATCATCAGCGCGATCTGGGCCAAAATCAGCAGCACCAGCGGCGAGAAATCGATGGCCGAACTGCGCGGCAAGATGCGCCGGATGGGTTCGAGCAGCGGGGCGGTCAGGGTTTGCAGCAGCGCCATCAGCGGCGACATCGGGTTGATCCACGACAGCACCGCTTGTAGCAGCGTCAGCCATACGATCAGGTTCAGCGTCCACTTCGCCACCATCAGCAGCGATGAACCCAGCGCCGCCGGGATCAGCGAGGCCGGGATCAGCGCGCCCACGGCCAGCATCCAGACCAGAACCAGATAAACCAGCGCCGTCAGCCAGGCGGCGAACAGGCTGGACCAGTCGATAGCGTGCCCGGCCGGAATCAGCTTGCGAATGGGCAGCACCAGCCAGTTGGTGACCTGGAAAATGCCTCGTGCCAGCGGATTGAACGGGTGCAGGCGCACCGCGTGGATCCAGGCGCGCGCGATCAGGGCGGCGCCGAACAGCGTAAAAGTGATTTCAAGCAGGAAGCGGAGGATATCGCCGAACATATGGGACAGTCTGCCAAAAGGTAACTGCTTATTGTCGCACGGCCACGTGGCAATGCGCGCTGGCGGGGGCACGCCCACAAAGCGCTTCGCGGCGTACCACAGCCGCCAGAAAGCAAAAACCGCCTGGCCGAAGCCAGGCGGTTTGAGGATACCGCTAGTGAACGGCTACCGTCCGTATTACGGACGGCCGCCCGTCGGGAACGGCCACGACGCGGCGGGGTTCAGCGCGGTTTTCGCGCCCGGGGCGGCAGCCGTGGACGGCGGCGTGGCGGGCTTCTTGGGGGCAGCCTTTTTAGCGGCAGGCTTCTTGGCAGCAGCCTTCTTGGCGGCAGGCTTCTTCGCAGCAGCCTTCTTCGCCGGCGCCTTCTTGGCTACCGCTTTCTTGGCAGCTTTCTTGGCAGGGGCCTTTTTGGCCGCTTTCTTGGCAGGCGCCTTCTTGACCGCTTTCTTGACGGCCTTCTTGGCTACTGCTTTCTTGGCGGCTTTCTTGGCCGGAGCCTTTTTGACCGCTTTCTTCACGGTCTTCTTGGCAGCGACTTTCTTGACAGCCTTCTTGGCAACCGCTTTCTTCACCGCCTTCTTGGCGGCGGCTTTCTTCACGGTTTTCTTGGCGGCGGTCTTCTTCACTGCCGGCTTCTTGGCTGCCGTTTTCTTCACGGCGGGTTTCTTGGCCGCAACCTTCTTCACGGCGACTTTCTTGACGGCCTTCTTGGCCGGGGCTTTCTTGGCCGCGGCCTTCTTGGCGGCGGGTTTCTTCACCGCTTTCTTGGCGGCTTTCTTGGCTGTTGCCATGGTCATGCTCCTTAGGTTCAGGGGTCCCAGAACTTAAACCCGTGCCACCATCCGCCGAAAAACGGATCGCGCCCGGGCTATTCATCGGCGCATGCCGCTGTCCCATGCAGGCGACAGCTACTACGGTTTGCGCTAATGAATTCGGCACAGCCATTTGATATGGCCCCCGCACTATGCGCGAGCCATCTCAAATGGCGCCGGCAGGCGCCCGACATCGGGCGACCTACCGCTTGGTACTGCGTATTCGAATACCCAGGCCGACGGAGCCGGCATCGGATCGCCACGCAAGCCACTGCGCGCGGCGACCGATGCGCATCATTCCCAGCTCAGCGTTCCGCCGGTCTGGTATTCGATCACGCGTGTTTCGAAAAAGTTGCGTTCCTTTTTAAGGTCGATCATTTCCGCCATCCACGGGAAGGGGTTTTCTTCCTGGGGATACAGCGGCTCTATCCCAATTTGCTGGCAACGGCGATTGGCGATGAAGCGCAGGTACGACTTGAACATGGGAGCGTTCAAGCCCAGCACGCCGCGCGGCATCGTGTCTTCGGCGTAAGCGTATTCGAGTTCTACCGCCTTCTGGAACAGGCCGCGGATTTCCTCGCGGAATTCCGGCGTCCACAGATGGGGGTTTTCCAGCTTGATGGTGTTGATCAGGTCGATGCCGAAATTGCAATGCATGGATTCATCGCGCAGGATGTACATGTATTGCTCGGCGGCGCCGGTCATCTTGTTCTGGCGGCCCAGCGCCAGGATCTGCGTGAACCCCACGTAGAAGAACAGCCCTTCCATCAGGCACGCGAACACGATCAGCGACTTCAGCAGTTTCTGGTCGGATTCGGGGGTGCCGGTATGGAAGGTGGGGTCGGCGATGGCTTCGATGAACGGAATCAGGAATTCGTCTTTGGCGCGAATGGACGGGACTTCGTTGTAGGCATTGAAGATCTCGGCTTCGTCCAGGTCGAGGCTTTCGACGATGTACTGATAGGCGTGCGTGTGGATGGCTTCTTCGAACGCCTGGCGCAGCAGGAACTGGCGGCATTCAGGCGCCGTGATGTGGCGGTAGGTGCCCAGCACGATATTGTTCGCGGCCAGCGAGTCGGCCGTGACGAAGAAACCCAGGTTGCGCTTGACGATGCGGCGTTCGTCCTCGGTGAGCCCGTTGGGGTTCTTCCAGAGGGCGATGTCGCGCGACATGTTGATTTCCTGCGGCATCCAGTGGTTGGCGCAGGTGGCCAGGTATTTTTCCCAGGCCCATTTGTATTTGAACGGCACCAGCTGGTTGACGTCGGTCTTGCCGTTGATGATGCGCTTGTCGGCAACCTTGACGCGATGCGCGGAGGCATCGTCGCTGCTTTGCAGGCTGGCCGCGTGCTGCGGCGCGGCCGGGGTAGGCAGTGCCGCGTCGCCGAACACGCCGGTGGCGGCGCGGGCCGGCTGCCCGCCCGCCGCGGGGGCGGGCGATTGCGCCGGTTGCACTGCGAGTTTGTCGTCTTCCCAATTAAGCATGAATGAATTCTCCGGGCGGTGGTTTACTGGCAGGCTTCGCACTCTTCGAAGCCGGGATCACCCGGCCGCATGGTGCAAACCGCCCCGAGGACTTCGGGTTCAGGCAAGTTGGGGGCTGCCGCCGTAACCGCCGTGGCGGCCTGGCCGGCGCTGACGGCGTTCAGTTCGCCGCCGCGGCCCGTGGATTTTTCGGCGCTGGTGGCGCCCAGCGTGCGCAGGTAGTAGGTGGTTTTCAGGCCACGCTGCCACGCCAGCTTGTAGGTGTCGTCGAGTTTCTTGCCCGAGGCGCCCGCCATGTAGATGTTGAGCGATTGGGCCTGGTCGATCCACTTTTGGCGACGCGACGCGCACTCGACCAGCCAGCGCGGTTCGACCTCGAACGCGGTGGCGTAGAGTTCGCGAAGTTCGGAAGGTACGCGATCGATACGGGACAGGCTGCCGTCGAAGTACTTGAGGTCGGCGACCATGACTTCGTCCCAGAGACCGAGTTTCTTCAGGTCACGCACGAG